>Ga0209737_10003500_pt1 | contig 10947 bp, 9 predicted proteins | sample TergutCu122P3_FD_187284 | JGI IMG/M metagenome (GOLD analysis project Ga0209737, IMG submission 187284) | Cubitermes ugandensis P3 segment gut microbial communities from Kakamega Forest, Kenya - Cu122 P3 (SPAdes) (version 2) | ecosystem: Host-associated > Arthropoda: Insects > Digestive system >...
GATATTTTTGGCATATATTCTTTTGTAGGACAAATGACTTAATAATGTTGCCAAAATGTATATGCAAATTAGAAATATCCACAATGGAAGAGTTGCTTTCATTGAGCCGTATGTGAGAATACCCAATATTCCTAAAACAGGATGAACAATATAGTGATGTATTTTTTTATCGCGTTTGACTTGAATGTTATACCTGTTTATGCGATTAATATTGTCATGGATATTCCCTGAAAATTCAATCTTCATTAACCCGTATATTTTGTATAAATGACGGGGCAAGTAAACAACACAATATATCATACATGCAATTATCATACAATCCCACATAATAAACATACCCCTAAATTTTTCATACATAAATACAACGAATGGAAAAATCAATAACAGGATGGAGGCTCCGAATATGTCCCAATTCAACAATCTGCTAATAGATTTCCCTGCCTTACTTTTCATCATCTCAATAATGATACTTTCTTTCAATTCTTCATTCTTTTTCAGCCTGTTGTCCAATTCTGCCCACGCTGCTTTTAAATCATCCAATTCCATGAGTTTTAATTTTTTAAAGATTCGACATTTGTATTAATTTTTCCCTGGCTCGTTTCAGTTTTGTGGCCACATTGCTGACAGTCAAACCCGTGACGTCAGCGATTTCCTGATACGACTTTTCTTCAAGGTAAAGCAGTACGATGGCTTTTTCGAGGGTTTTAACTGCGCTATCAAGCGGTACATCTCGCGGATATTGTGTTCCATGCTTTCAGGCGCAGGGAGTGATTCGGCCAGCATCGCCACCGGGACAGGAACACACCTTGTAGATGACCCTTTCGTATTCCCTGACAATCGCTATGAATGCTTTTTCCAACTCAACTTTTTCCATCTTGCTGCTTTTGACTAATTAGTCGCACAAATGTGAAAAAAATTGCACTTGCCGTAAAATTTTAGTTTTTTTTATTCAGGTCTGACTTTTTTACCTGAAACATCATTGTTTGGTTTGACTTTTTTACCCGAACACAGTTTGTTTGGTTTGACTTTTTTACCCAAATATGGTTTGGAAAATAGTTGCTCAGTAAAAAAATCAGTTATTCAATTATTCAGTTACTCAATGACTACCTTCAGCGGGTTTTTCAACTTTGCTGCAAACGCAGCCACATAGTCAAACCATACTTCGTCGGTTGGAAAGCCCCATTGACTCCAGCCTCCGCCGAAATAATAGGTGAATTTTTCGCCTTTTTTGTAGGGTGCAATTGCTAATATATGATTCTGCTGTTTCAGGCTTCCCATCATTTTTCCATCGGGTATTACCGTTGCTACATAGTTACGTCCGGCAGGAACACCGGCATCCGATGTGGCTATTTCGCCAAAGGCATTGAATCCGGCAACGATATCGGTTTTGACATTACCCAGATCATTGTGCAGAAAAATACCTGCCGCTATCTTGATGTCCGTAAAATTGCCATCAAAAGAAACGACGCCCTTATTGAGTTGTGATCCGGCATCTAATGAAATGACAATTTTTTTTGACCAAATTTCCTTCCTTACAGGCAAATTATTGTATGTAAGCACAAATGCAGTACGCAACGGGCCATTGTCCCAAACTGTATGTGTGATATAGTGGTTTCCCACCCACAATGTGTCGTTGACAAAAGGGGCAATGCCTCCGCAACCCAATGCGTGCCCTACCCTGTAACAGTCAAGTCCTTCGCCGTGATCTACATGATAAGATTTATTATTGTTCAGATCGTCGTTGTACCACTTGTCAATGATCATATTTTCAGTTTTTTTCAACCAAAGGTCTACTCCATTGCTCGGATTTTCGCTGGCCAGAGCCGGGCCGTACATTCGATATGCTGCACGGTCGTTTTCCCATGCAAAATCGTCCTTGCGTTCGGGGACAAAACGGCCAAATGTTTTTGAAACAGGTTGCTGTTTGGGCGTGCCTTCCCTGATGAACAGTTTTACTGATTCCATTGGCGCCAGCGTTACCTGAAAAATAAGCATTTGCGGTGTTTTTTCCCCAAGATAAACTGCCTGGTGTACTAATTCGTTACCTGTTTTGGCATTCACAACAACAATTTCTGCCGGGTCGGCGGTGGGCAGTTTTGTAACAATATCAGCCCATGCTATCTCAACCGTTGTTTTATCATGGACAACATCCGAGGGATTGCTCACCTGTATGGATATCTGATTTTTATTGCACGATACAAGCAATGCGATGCTCAACATGATCACAATCCAATTTTTCATACTGTATATATTTTTATGTGTTTAATAAAAAGACGAACGCATATCTACCAGATTGGCGGCTTTACGAAGTGCCTGCATGGATTCAGACATCGAACGGTTGGAGTAGGTTATACCCAGACGTTCTTTTGCCTGTTCCAAGTCGGTTGCTTCCGGTTCGATGATTTGTTTGACCGTAAACAGGAATACTCCATTGACTCCTTCTACCGGTTGCGAGATGTTACCTTCGCTTAAACTGGTAGCAGCAGCGATTAATTGCGGCTCAATACCGGCGCCGGGAATCGAAAATGCAGAGAAAGTAATGCCTGTTGCCGATTCGATTGGCAGATTCAGATTGCCGGCAAGTTCGGAAAACGACTGTGCACCTTTAGCAGCTTCTGAAAGCTGTGCTGCAATTTGAGCAGCCTTTTTTTCGCGACGTATGGCAAAATCCATTTCTGCGACAACCTGTTGGATAGGAGCAAATCCTTTTTTGCGAATTGTTTTCACTATGGCAACAACATACGAATTGTCAATAGTGAACACATCGGAAACCTGTCCCTGTTTGGCTTCGAATGCCCAGCGGACAATCTGGCGCGCCGATAACAAGCCTGGAATCTGGCGGTCGTTTTCGCCAAGGTAGGTGCCCAATCGCTTATTCAGGTTGAGTGAAGCGGCTGTTTCGTCAAACTGCTTTTCGGTGCGGTTTTCGATGGCAAATTTACTGGCCTGCGAATAGATAATTTGTTCTGTACGTGGACTGGGATTGATATTGTATTGTAGAGTTGCTATTTGCACTTTTTTTACTTCCTTGCCGCGTTCGGTAACCTGTACTACGAAAACAGCCTGTCCACTTTCTATTGCTGACAGTTCTCCTTTCTTCAAATTGAAAAGGGTTTCCATCATCGGGTCGGCCGGTGTATGCATTTCATGTACCCAGCCAAGGTCTCCGTTGTTGGTGGCAACGGCGGGATCGGCCGAGTATTGGGTAGCCAATTTTACAAAATCAGCGCCTTTTTCGATGGCTGTTTTGATGCTGTCGGCTAAAGTAACGGCTTCCTTATACGAAGCCTGTGTCTGTTGTTTCGGCACAATGACGATCTGGCGCGCCTTCACCGAATCCGGCCGGTTTTCCGATTTGGCCAACCTCACTAACATCCACGCTTCTCCATCCTGATAAGGCCCTACCATGGCGCCAACCGGCTCATCGAACAACCCGGTTACCTGCACGGGCAGTTGTTCGCGTGTCATGAACCGCGTGTCGGCAGGCGTTCTGGAATTGAGTTTTATAAACTGGATCGGATCGGGCGCTTCCTCAAATTCAGGTTTGATTTTTTCGATCCATGCCTGTGCGGCGGCACGGTCTTCATCCGAAGGAACGATACTGAATACAACATATTCAATGTCGCGTGAAGCGGTTTGTTCCCACTGTTTCCTGTGCTTTTTGTAATATGCCTTCAGGTCGTCGCTCGACACCTTGACAAGGCTATCGGGAATGGATGTATAGTGTCTAACGATGTAGTCGAAATCAACTTTTTTATTGATTTCCTGATTTTCATTTTCGGCCATGAAATCTGGGACAAAAACGCCTTTCCCTGCCAACGCAGTGTATTTTTGCATGTAACGCTGGTCGAGGATATTTTTTTCCAGCATGTTCCATTGGTACTCATAATTTGGATCCGTATTTTTGTTTTTCAGGAAATTCATCAAAAACGAACGGTCAAATTCTCCTGTTTGCGGATCGGAAAAAGACTGCCTGATAAGTGGAGGTGGATTAAACCCTGTAATCAAATCCAACAATTCTTCGGGCGAAACCGTCAAACCAACCTGTTCGTACGCCTGCTGCATCACTGTTTCGTTGATGAGCATTTCCCAAGCCTGATCATGGATCATGTCGCGCATGCGATCGTCAATGTTTTGACCGCTTTGCTGTTTGTACCAGTTGGTTACTTCTTCTATTTTGGCTTCTAAGGTATGTACGCTCAGCGTCTTACCTGCTACTTTGGCCACGTCAAAACTACGTCCGCCACCTCTGTTTTTTCTCCCGCCGGGAAGAAAATCGCCAATAACAAATGCAAACAATGCAAGACCGATAACGATGGATATCAAGATCCCGCCTTTCTTTCTAATATCTTCTAATACTGCCATTTGATAAATCTATTTTTATCTATTCCTACAAAAAATTGAAAGCGCGAAGATATTAAAAAATTGAATATGTGTATACAAAAAAATAAAGACAAAAATATTTCACCTTAAATAGACGACCACAATGAAAAAAATCAGTTATTCTGAAAGCAAATACCTCAACACGTTTTCAGCCATTTTTCGCTGCCCTCGTTCGTTCAAATGAATATGATCTCTTAAATCGGTCTGTTTTAATCCATTGTATAAGTCTTTAATAATGGGAATTTTGTATTTGTCTGCAAATGAAATAATTTCTTGTCCCATTTGGTTATATGAGCCTGCTTCCAATTCTTCTTTTTCTGCGTGAAGATAAATGGTCAACGGGATATTTTTGTAAACAGAATAATTATAAAAATCCTCAAAACCTGAATTGAATACATTCATCATTTTAATCACTGAACGCTCTTCTTTTTCCCTTAAAAATACGTTTTTAATTTTTGGATATAAATATCTGTTTACCAATTCCAAAATAGCAAAACTGTATTGCTTGACCGGAAAACTTTCGTGAACGCCTACTATCTTTTCAAAAGTCATATTGTCATACGCATCGTGCGAACTGACAAACAAAAAAATATGTGTTGCTCCGAAGTTGCCATTTTTATTCAGGTAGGCAAAACAGTTGTCCGGGCCCCAACTGTCTGCGGATATATTTAAAAATTGAACTTTTTCCCCTTTTTTTCGTGTCAAAGCATTGCTCAATATTGTACTTGCTAAAGAATCCTGATCTGTAAGAATACCGCCAAGAAATACTGAATCGCCAAAGCCAAGAATGATCACTGCGGTAGTATCTACTTCTTCGCTTCTCATAGACAGCGAATTGATTAGCACATTATTTCGAAACCTGAATCTTTTTTGGTTTGGTTGCGCAATATACTCGAAATCAGTATCTTCTTTCATTAATACAGCATCGCAAAATCCGTAATATTTACGAAGAAAAACTTCAACGTTTGTCAATATGACAATCACTGTCAAGCAAAATATTGTTACTCGCTTCAACCTGTTTTTGTTTGTTTTAGCCATAGCCGTCATACTACCTGTTCCTTCATTCACACCGCTATCTCACCCTTAATATGCGGATGAGGGTCATATCCTTCAATACTGAAATCCTCATACCGGAAGTCAAAAATCGACTTCACTTCCGGGTTGAGTTTCAAAACGGGTAATGGGCGAGGTTCGCGGGTTAGTTGTAGTTTTACCTGCTCTATATGATTCAGATAAATATGTGCATCGCCAAGAGTATGAATAAATTCTCCGGGTTGCAATCCTGTAACCTGCGCCATCATGGCCGTTAGTAGAGCGTATGAAGCAATATTAAACGGCACGCCGAGAAAAATATCGCAACTGCGCTGGTACAACTGGCACGAGAGTTTGCCGCCGGCTACGTAGAACTGAAAAAGCACATGACATGGCGGGAGCGCCATTTTGTCGATGTCGCCTGCATTCCATGCGCAAACAATGTGCCTCCGCGAATCGGGATTGTTTTGGATGGAGTTGACCACCTGTGTAATCTGGTCTATATGACTGCCGTCAGCAGCAGGCCACGAGCGCCACTGGTAACCATAAACAGGTCCGAGTTCACCCTGCGCATCCGCCCACTCGTCCCAGATGGTTACCCTGTTATCACGCAGGTATTCGATGTTGGTCGATCCTTGCAGGAACCACAACAATTCGTGGATGATGGAGCGTGTGTGCAGTTTTTTGGTGGTGAGCAACGGAAAACCTTTTGCAAGGTCGAAACGCATTTGGTAACCGAATACACTGATGGTACCTGTTCCGGTACGGTCAGTCTTTTCAACGCCATGCCGGAGCACGTGGGACAACAAATCGAGATAAATTTGCATGATTTAAATTAATATTGCTTTCAACACATTTCCGAAGAATACGAACATGATGAAATAGATTATTACAACAATAATGAATGATAAAAGCCCGTACATCAAGCGTTTCTGGTCTTCTATCTGAATGAGGTACGGGATTCCCCGCCAATACAGGTAAAAGGTGTAAAACGCCAGCACCAGCAATTCGCTGAAAAACGGAAACAGCGCCACGATGGTGATTGTCAGATAAGCCGCACCGGATGAATACGCCATCAAGGCAAAAGACAGGGCATGGTTTTTTGTACCTAAACGATGCGCCATGATTTCAGTAATCACAAACACTGAAAGATACAGGCCTGAAGTGAGTGAAATCCACAGAAGGGCTATTTTATACAAAACATAGGCTGCGGAATACAGTTCGCGCGAAGCAGTCAACCAGGTGCCAATGATACTCGCAATGGAAATCAGGCACAACCACGGCAACACAAACCTGACGTAAACCTTTTTCCGGCTGTTGGTTTCGGCTGCAATCAGTTTCCACTCCTTGTCAGGGAAGAGCAACAAATTGAATGTTCGGATAATGATGTTCACTTTTTAAAATTTCACTGCAAAACTAACGAAATTTATCTATTTTTGTACGTCGAAAAAAATCAAAAACTGTAGATGTGAATCAAAAAAGAAGAAAGTTCCCTATTTACCTGCAAATACTGGCGGGTATGTGTGCAGGGATTATCATCGGGATGGTCGCCTTGAAACTGAACGGGCAGCAAGTGATTACCGATTGGGTGAAACCGTGGGGGCAGGTGTTTATCCGTATGCTTCAGTTAGTGGCTGTTCCACTGGTATTCGTTTCATTGGTGAAGGGCGTAATGGAATTGGGTGATACCAGCCGACTGTCGAAATTAGGAATGAAAACGCTTGGTTTATACTTTTTCACTACGTTTGTTGCCATTCTTGTGGGCCTAACATTGGCGCTGACAGTCAAACCCGGAAATTTCTACGATGCAGGGCAAGCCGGAATGGTGGATGAATCCATCAGCCAGACGGTGAACAGGGTAATGGAAGAAAAATCAAAAAAAGATGCACCGCTCAATTTTCTGTTGGAGATTGTTCCCGATAATTTTTTTAATGCGGTAAGCGACAACCGTAAAATGTTGCAGGTGATTTTTTTCGCAATGCTGTTTGGCATTGCAGCATTGACGGTCGGGAAAAAGAATGTAAAACCGCTTCAGAAACTGCTCAATTCGCTTTATACCGTGATTCTGAAAATGATAGGTTTTGTTATCAAAACGGCGCCCTACGGGGTGATGGCTCTGATGGCAGGATTGGTGATTGATACATCGGGGAACATAAGTCTGTTCGGGGCTTTGGCGGTATATGCCATTACGGTGCTTACCGGATTGCTGTTTATCCTTTTTGTCTTTTATCCCCTACTGGTGCATTTCTTTTCGAAAATTCCTGTCAAACGCTACCTGAAGGAAATGTATCCTGCGCAACTCGTTGCTTTCACCACCAGTTCGAGCGCCGCCACGATGCCTGTAACCATGGATGTTGCCAAAAACAGGCTGAAACTGCCCGAAGAGGTCTGTTCGTTCATCATACCCATTGGAACGACCATCAATATGGACGGCACCAGTTGTTTTCAAACCATTTCGGTTATTTTCATCGCGCAGGTGCTCGGTTTAGATTTGACCCTGGGACAGATGCTCACCATTATTTTTATGACCACCATATCATCCATTGGCGCACCGGCAATTCCGGGCGGCAGTTATGTGGTGATGACTATGGTGCTGTCGTCGGTGGGTATTCCTGCACATGGGTTGGCGCTGATTTTGGGCGTAGACAGGCCATTGGATATGGTGCGGACTTCTGTTAATGTTACTGGCGACATTGCGCTTTGCGCGATGGTGGCGGCTTCACTGCCTGAAAAGGAACCGGAAAAAGAAGAAGAATTTACCTAAAACAGGTTATACCAATTTTTCTTGTATATATCCAAAATGAAAAATAATTATTATCTTTGCATTATTATTTTATGGTAATTATAAAGCGGTAATTGAATGATAAGATTACAAAATCCGTTTGTTACGGGAGGATATGTTGCACCGGAATATTTCTGCGACAGAGAACAAGAGACCGGACAATTGATGAAAGACATTAAAAATGGGAACAATGTCACCCTGATTTCTACGCGCAGAATGGGAAAGTCGGGATTGATTTGGCATTGCTTTACGGATGCGGAAATCACGAAAAACTATACATCATTTTTCGTTGATATTTATGCAACCAAATCCCTGAATGATTTTGTGTTTATTTTGAGTAAAAATATTTTCAATCAACTGAAATCAGCAAGCCGGAAAGTATTGGAAAACTTTTTGATAACACTAAAATCGTTACGGCCGGAAATCTCATTCGACGAGAAGGGAGTGCCGTCTCTCGGACTTGGTATTGGCGACATACGCAAACCGGAAACTTCTTTAGATGAGATTTTTCAGTTCCTGAACCAATCCGCAAAACCCTGTATTGTAGCGATAGATGAGTTTCAGCAAATAACTAAATATCCCGAAACCAAAACAGAAGCATTGTTACGTACTTATATTCAACAAAGTCCGCATACAAGGTTTATCTTTTCAGGAAGTCAACGACATATTATGGGCGAAATGTTTAACTCGGCTGCCCGGCCTTTTTATGCGAGCGCTTCTACGCTCCATCTTGAAGCCATTGAAAAACAAAAATACATCAAATTTGCTCAAAATCAATTTAAACTGCACAAACGGGAAATATCCGCAGAGACAGTCGAAAAAATTTACGATTTATTCGAAGGCGTTACATGGTATATACAGAAAACGCTCAATACCCTGTTCGGTGAAACACCGGAAGGGTCTTATTGTCACGCAGATGCAATAAGCGATACCATCAACTTTATTATCGATTCAAACAAATATATTTACTCCGAAAATATGTTCCGTTTGCCGGATAAACAGGGGAAGTTGCTGATTGCTATTGCAAAAGATGGAAAAGTTTTTGCGCCTACCTCTTCCGATTTCGTAAAAAAACACAATCTCACATCCGCAAGCGCGGTGCAAGCAGCGTTGAAAGGTTTAATTGAAAAAGAGTTTGTAACCCGCGATGAAAAAGGTTTTATAGTTTATGACAAGTTTTTTGAAAGATGGTTAAAAGAAAAATATTGAAAATGAAAAGTACCATTGAACCATGAGAGCGGCAAAGATTTACATGAACAAAATATTGGCAGGAGTATTGACGGAAAACAACGACGGTTCGTATATCTTTCGTTACGACGACGATTATTTTTCCAATCCCGCGTATTCGCCTGTTAGCCTCACCTTGCCCAAAACGCAGCGGGAATATCGTTCCAAAACGTTTTTCCCGTTTTTCTACAATATGTTGTCGGAAGGCGCAAACAAAAGGATTCAGTGCTGTTTTTTAAAAATAGACGAAGATGACGCGTTCGGACATTTGATGGCTACGGCGCATTCGGATGTTATTGGCGCAGTTACAGTTGAAAAAATAAATAAATGAAACAGGCGCTCGATATCAAAAATTGTCCCGGAACACTTGCTGCTGGTTATCATACATACAGTCCAGATGTATTGCTGCGTATGTTCGATAACATTAAAGTTAGCCATTTGCTTGATTTTTCTATCAACGAAATCCATCGCGACCAAATCGTAGAAAACACAAAACGCATATCTATTTCGGGTGTACAGGAAAAACTTTCGGCAATTGTGGATAAAGGAAAGATTTGCCTTGCTCCCGAAGGCATTCAGAGCCATTACATTATCAAACCAGCTCCGGATGATAAGCGGCTGAATCACAGAAAACAACTGCCTGCCAACGAACACCTGACCATGCAAATTGCCCGTCAGGTTTATGGCATAACAACAGCCGAAAACGCTTTGATTTTTTTCCAAAACGGCGAACCTGCATACATCACCAGACGTTTTGACGTCAAAACCGACGGTACGAAAATTATTCAGGAAGACTTTGCTTCATTGGCGCAAAAAACCGGCGAAACGCACGGAAAACATTTCAAATATACCGGAAACTATGCTGATATGGCCATTGTGTTCCAAAAATACGTAGCAGCATGGAAAGTCGAGATAAGCAAGTTTTTTCGATTGATTGTATTCAATTATCTGTTCAGTAACGGCGACGCTCATTTGAAGAACTTTTCGCTGCAACAGTCGGAAAATGGCGATTACCTGTTATGCCCTGCCTACGATTTGCTGAATACTTCCTTGCATATTCAGGATGAGGACTTTGCTTTGGAAGGCGGTTTATTTCAAAAAGAATTTCACTCAGAAACATACCGGCAAAAAGGACATCCCTGTCGCGACGATTTTGATGATTTTGCCAAAATGGTTGGCGTAACTGATAGTCAAATCCAAAAAATAATGAATGTTTTTCTCGATACCCAACCCCTGGTCTACGATTTAACGGAACGTTCCTTTTTGAACGAAAAATTGAAACGGATGTATATTCGTGGTTATGAAGAACGTTTGAAAAGATTGCAAAGAAGTACAATAATAGACAATAATCAATAGACAATAATCAATAACTTGTCCCTCCTCCTCACATACTTCTTTTTAGCGCTCTCGATTTCGTTCCTTTGTTCGATAGCCGAATCGACTTTGCTGTCGGTATCCGTTTCGTTTGTCAGAACTTTGGAGGTCAAGGGCATCAAAAGCGCCAAGTCACTGAAAAAGTTAAA
>Ga0209737_10003501_pt1 | contig 10947 bp, 6 predicted proteins | sample TergutCu122P3_FD_187284 | JGI IMG/M metagenome (GOLD analysis project Ga0209737, IMG submission 187284) | Cubitermes ugandensis P3 segment gut microbial communities from Kakamega Forest, Kenya - Cu122 P3 (SPAdes) (version 2) | ecosystem: Host-associated > Arthropoda: Insects > Digestive system >...
GCTAAATGCAATATGCAAAACTGAGAAATATACTTTTGACATAAAATAAATCTTCCAACATGATGCAAGCCCGTGGGTAGTATAATTATTACCAAATCTATTGACAGCCAATAAAATCAATGTTATACTTTGAGAGTAGTAATATTACTACCCTATGTGTCAGCAGGTTTGGAGGGGTTTCTATGAATAAGGGTGTTTTGATTACAGATTCGGAATGGCAGATCATGCAATTGCTATGGAAAGATGCGCCGCTAACGATTACCAAATTGGAAAAGCTATTAAAAGATAAAACAGGATGGACCAAACACACGATAATTACCATCCTTAGACGGATGCAGACAAAAGAGACGGTAACTGTCGAAGATAACGGAAGGGTAAAGCAGTTTTATCCCGCATTTACCAAAGAAGATATTTACTTAACGGAAACAAAGACGTTTTTATCCAAGCTGTATGAGGGAAAGGTCGGTCTGATGCTTTCTTCCATGGTCGATAATGAGGAATTGAGAGAAGACGAGATCGACGAGCTTATTAATCTACTGAATAAGTCGAAGGAAAGCGGGGATAAAGCATGCTCGAAATCATCATAACGTCCTCGGTTTTGATTCTGTGTATCCTCGCTATCCGTAAATTCTTTATGAACCGTATAAACCCGGTTCTACAGTATAGTTTATGGCTGTTGGTTCTAATCAGGCTTATGCTGCCTTTTTCGTTCCCCAGCCCAGTAAGTATTATGAACGCGGTTCCCGAATACAGCCGGAACATAGGCATGACGGACGCACCCATCATGCAAGCTCCGATTATGCCTATGGTATCAGCGGGCTCTCAGTTTTCACACCCGGAAACGCAGGAATACATACAACCGAGTCATAATAATACGCAGGATGTCAAACCAAACAGCATAAATCCGTTTCAAATAATCTTTGCCGTATGGCTCTGTGTGTTTATCGCCATTCTTATCCGGATCTTGTCCAACAATATTATGTTTGCGCGAAAGATCCGGCGTGAAGCCGTTTCGTTGAATAATTTTGATTGCCGCCTGCCGGTCTATATGCTGGAAAATTTGCCGTCGCCGTGCCTTTTCGGCGTATTCAAACCGAAAATCATTGTATCCGCAAGAGTTATGGATCAAAATCACATAAAGTATGTCCTCGCGCATGAGCTATGTCATTACCGATACAAGGACAATTGGCTGTCGCTGCTGCGAAGCCTTTGCTGCGCGCTGTATTGGTTCAACCCATTGGTATGGATTGCCGCGCACGCTTCAAAAATAGATTGTGAAATGGCTTGCGACGAACGGGTTATAAAACACTATGCCGATGATGACAGAATCAATTACGGAAAAGCGTTGTTGTCGCTAGTTCACTGTAAAAGAGAGGATTTACTGACGCTATCCACCGCGGCGGCGGGAAAAAACATGAAAAGAAGAATCTTGATGATCGCGGGAAAACGTAAAACTTTCGTATTGGCGGCTATACTTTGCCTTACGCTGATATCTGCCATCGGGGCGATAACATTCACCGGCGCGGAGGTACGCGCAAATAATACGCAGGCCGAAAAGGTTCCGGACATCCTTGGAGACTCAGAAGAAGACGCTTTTACATTGACTCCGCCGCCAACGCCAAATGCTATACTAACAAATACACCAATACCTACTGTTACGCCTGTCGCTATTTCTGAAGTAAGTTATTTGGAAAATGCTTACACTCTCCTAAACGAAATACCTTCAATTGTCGAACAGTATAATGAATTTGTGTTGGCCAAATATAAGCAATATAGTGTGCCCATAACAAAAGAGCAAGTAAAATCATTCGATTTTATAAACTGGATTCCTGTTGATGAGCCAGACGAGAATATCAGATCCGCAAGAATGTTTAGCGATATTGATGCTGTTACAGGAAAGTATGCTTTATCAATTGGTGATACCTCTAATTGCATTATATTCAGCTCAGATTGTGAAGCAGCTTGGTTGAACACTATTGCACTTAATCGGGGATATGAGGATGCCATAGAGTATAAGATACCCGCAGAGACAGTTAAATTAATCAAACCGATGTGTGAGGAATTATTGTCAGGATCTCCTATGGCAAAAATATTAGAAGATGACGCGATTCAAATAGCGGAGCTTGAAAAGCAACAAAAGCTTCTTAAAGTTCAAACGTTACACCCAGATGATTTTATCGCTGAAGTACACAATATATTGAACTCATCAGCGAGGCAAGAGGGGTTAACTGACGATTCGATAACAATTGCGTTATCACGATATAGTGGTGGGCGAAGGGATGCTAGAATAAGTTATAACATGGTTCGAGGTCTTGCAGATAAGTTGCAAACTTCCAGTTGGGAACCAGAAAGTATTTGGAACGAGATTCTTGATTATCAGCCAGTGCAAACATTTGAAACGACTTTTGAGTATACGCCAATTGACAATACTCGTCCTTTATTGCCAGATCCATCGTATCTTGCTTCCAGAAATAATATTGATATACCCTCTGACTATAATGCATCCTATTTCAGCTTCTATCCTGCTATCAATGTTGTACAGGTATCGATAAATATGATGGTATCCCTCAATGAGTATCCTGGAGTGGAGTTTCCTAAAACCGAATGCTGCCGGTTTATTCTATCTCCGGAGACATCGGCTAGTATCAAAGCTGCTTTTGAGGATGTATTAAGGGAATACGGAGAAGATATAGATACTACAAATATGCCTTAGATTTAGCAGGAGGGGATGGTTTTTTGAAATTATTAAAGATCCATACGATTTTATTTCTTTTAACAGCCTTAATCGTATTAAATAGCTGTTCCTCGGCTTCCAACAACAGCGCTCAATCTGCCTCAGATAGCAAACCGACGCCCGATAGCGTGCAAACCGAAACACTGGGCGCCGCATCCGAGACTGACGCTGCAGACGAAGCGGCAGTTACCGGCGAGGGGACAGCGCCGCCCCCTGAAGCATGGATGAACGATTTTACAGGGCTAGAAATCTTAGACGATGAAGGAAATGAAATTGCCCGATGTTCCGATAGCAAAGAAGCCCAGGACAAGCTTAATCATTTCCAGCAGGCTTTAATTAAACAGGTGAACGCCGATTTGCAAACGGAGCTGCGCATTGGTGAAGCAGAGGCGGAAGACATTATATTTAATCGGCACACCCGTATTTTTTCGACGATGAATCAAAATATGCAAAAAATCATGGACAGGGTAATTATGGATGCCGCCTATTATCCGGAGGAACTCGATCCCGATTTACAAACGGCAATGGTCATCATTGATTATCATACCGGACAGGTGAAAGCGATGAGTGGCGGGAGAGATTGCGATAATACTGAAATAAACCGTGCAACGGATATAATTCGTCAACCCGGCAGCTCATTCCAAATTCTCGCCGCGTATGCCCCGGCAATGGATATGGGGCTGATTGACACCGATTCCATAGTTGTTGACGAGCCATTTACCATAGACGGATGGCAGCCGCTTAACTGGTGGGGAAACTCGTATAAAGGGGAAATGACTGTACGGCAAGCCGTAGCTCACTCAGCTAATGTAATCGCGGTAAAAACTGGGGTTGATGCTGGAATCGACAAATGTTTTGATTATGTGCAAAAATTTCATTTCACTACCATTGTTGACAGTAAAACTATTGACGGGACGACTTACACTGATAGAAACGCGGCTATGATGCTTGGCGGTTTAACCTATGGCGTTAGATTGTTGGAACTGACATCCGCTTACAGCGCCATAGCAAACGACGGCGATTACATTTCTCCAAGTTTTTATACCAGGGTTTGCAATAATGATGGTAAGGTTTTATTACTGGCGAATCCTTTGAGCCAACAGGTTTTAAAGAAAGAAACGGCAAACGGCCTTACCGATTTAATGTGCGGAGTCGTTTCTGAGCAAACAGGGACAGGAAGAAAAGCCGCATTCAATGAGTTAAATATACCCGTTGCCGGTAAAACAGGTTCTACTACCTATGATCAAGACCTAAGCTTCATTGGTTATACGCCATATTACGCCGCCGGCATTTGGTCCGGTTATGATGAGATTACTGAAGAAGAAACTATGAGCGAGATGCTGGAAAAGGGAGTGATGAGCAGCGTAAGACCGATACTTACCGTGCATCAGTATTATATCCTGGACATTTGGCGGGATGTAATGGAAGAAATTCACAAAGAACAAAATCTCCGGGAAAAAAGTTTTCCTTTTCCAATTACGCGGATTCCGTAATCTATGATATACCGATCCCGACAGTCACGCCCGCGCCGAGATGTATATACTGATGCAGCTTATGATTTCTTAAAGGAAATACCGCCAATAGTCGAGCAGTACGATAACTTCGAATTAGGTTAATACAAGCATAGTATTTCCGTTATAACAAAAGAACGCTTGATTTGAGTTATAAAGCCAAAAAATATTTTCGGCTGATTAAGACAGGAAATCTTGACGGATTGAAGTGATGCATGATAAAAGCCGTGGGGGATTTATGAAAAAGCTAATATTCTGTTTTTTAATGGCTTTATTTATAATCGGTGCTTGTGGAACACGGATTGAGAATAAAATCGACCAAAACGGAACCCCTCCTGAAGCGCCGGCGTATACCCTCATAGCCGCTCCTACGGCTGCCCCGACGCCAATAAGTTATACTATTGTGCCTAAGCCAACGGAGGTTCCGACTTTGCATGTAAGCAACGGTTTTACCGCAGATTATGAAATAAAAGACAATAAATTCACGTTGGTGGATTATTCATACGATCAACCAATCGTACATTACTATATAGGAATTAGAACCGAGGAAACGCCGCCCTATGGAGAAGCAGTGATTTACACTCATTATCATGAAGGAATAAGACCAGTGGCCGATGGCGGCTATCTGCCTGTACAGTTGTTCATGCTCTCATCTGACATCAGAGGTATACTGGGGGAATACCGTGTTTTTCCATTTTCAAATGCAAAGCCGCCAGTGACGCAAGAAACACTTGATTTTATTTCATCTATATTTCGTGTATATATAAATGACAAGCAGGTATATTGCGAATTAAAAGGATATATGACACAAGGCATTGAGTATTACGGTATGGTTTTCCCTATTGATGATCTTGATGCCGACGGAATTAATACCTTCCGTATGGAACTGGGTTTTAAAGAAGACTTGATTACAGCTTTCTCAAAGCCAGGCCAGGATGATCAGATTTCTTATGAAGGGAACAGGGATGTCAATAATCCATTAAGATATGTTGAGGGCAGCATCAATTCGATTGAACCAAATCCTGACGGAACAGTTATTATTAAACTAACTTCCGTCAGTAATTATAACAAAGAATATCATACACCCGCCAGCGATCCGGATTGGCCCTTTAATGTTGGGTACGAATTTGCGTTTGTTCTTAAAAGGCTTCCAGAATTTCAAATTGAGATTGGCGATATTGTCGTATTGTGTACATCGCTTATGTTAGCCCCTAATCATCCCAGCTTATTCAGAGGTGCGGTTGTTATGTATAAAAAAACTGATGACGGCTATTTTGACAGTAAAGAGCAAATGGTTGAGATGCCGCCAGTATGCTATACGGATGAAGATATATTCAAGTAATTAACGAAGCCCAGATCAATTTAATTTGAACTGGGCTTAAGTAAACAGCCGCCTATGCGCACGCATAGGCGGTTAATTATCCGTATTTCCCGGGGTAAATTGCTCTCTACAAACTAATGTTTGTACATGATTTGGCTTATTCGTGCGGTTTTTATGAATTCAAGAAACGCTGTAGCTGCTTATGATTATCATAAAACACGTAAAGCTCAGCCCAAACTTACGCGTATCGATACAGCCGGTAATTGTATACAATTTAAAGTCAGATAATTGGGAAACAAAGGCATATTTACCTAAACTATTGTCTGTCTTAGGTCATTTCGACACATACAAAATTTACCTTCCGTAATAACTGAGCTTTTAAAACACAAGCACCAAACACTGTGGGTACAAATTAATTGCTCTCCACAGAATCAAGCATATGATGGATAAATTAAGCAATATAACTAATAATTAGTTGCATAATATCGTTACTATTACTGGTTTGGTAGTTAATTCATTCCTGTTTGTTTGGTTTTATGTTAGCCCAATTCTGTGGGTAGAATTTACCCCGGGAAATACGGTTATTTATATGCGTACATCATAAGGGGATTGTATTTTACAAAATTTATTTTGGCTCTTATTGGGTTTCAGACTGGTTTTTGCGAAATGGCTTCATAGCTTGGTTCGCAAGCTGCCACCAATTCCGGATAAATGGCTTGTTTTCAACGTTTGCAGCCCGTGTTAGGCTAATACCAGCCCAAAACACCTAAAACCCAATAAGAGCCTGTATTTTTATGCGCGTGATCAAAAGCAAGCTATAATGTATCTAATATAATGCATTGCAATTCATTTTCGACAAACCGCCGGTGTCTGCTTAGATTAGAGTGAAGAGGAAGGCTTTGCGGCTGTCCACGATTGCCTGGGCAGACACCAAGAGAATTTTAAAAATGATTAGAAGAAACGGATGCCCGCGACGCTCTTTCGGATCTTGGGGAATGCTTGGACATGCTCTGTTTCCGAACCGACAGGGGGGCAATCTCCCCACTACGCTCCACCCAAAAGGTATTAACCGCAAACCAAGTCAGGACAATGCTTAAGGCTATTCGCAAGCATCCGCCTCGTGCCAAAACCGTTTTTGGAAAGCAAAAATGGTTGAGTAACGGGTTCAAATATGTTCCATCATAATTGTTATATTCGGCAAATGCAGAAATTGCCTATTGACTTTTTTATAAGGCGAATGTAGAATATATATATTAGGCAATTGTCTTGGAGAGTGTTGATGCTAATATAGTTTTATCATCAATGCTGTTTGTTTGTTATTATTGTGAGAGGGGCTGGCACCATGGAAAAGATGAAAAAGCTTCCGGACACTGAGTTTGACATCATGAAGGTAGTTTGGGCGAATACACCGCCCATAACGACCAATATTGTTATGCAACAACTTGGGAATGAAAGAAATTGGAAAGCGCAGACGATTATTTCCCTTATGCTCCGGCTTGTTGAGCGAGGTTTCCTGCACACCGAGAAAAAAGGTAAAGAGCGCACCTATTTTCCCTTAATAAGCAAGGAAGACTATTTTAAATATGAAACAGGTAACTTTATGAAATTGTTTCATGACGGTTCATTCCTTAATCTTGCCATGTCCATGTATGACGACAATGCGTTAACCGACGAAGATATTGACGAGTTATTAAAATGGGCGAAAGAACGGAGGAGCTAATATGCAAACCTTTATGGTTTCGCTGTTTACCTGCTCCATTTCTATGTCGGCGCTTGCTCTCTTATACATAGCCCTCATGCCGCTCATAGCAAAACATTATTCCGAAAAGGGCCGCTATTACGCATGGTTAATTATCGTAATTGGGTTGATTATTCCTTTCCGGCCACAATGGGGCAATGCAATTGTTAAGGTGGATATGCCGGCCAGCACGGCGGCGCCCATTGTTACAATTGGATACAGGGCGCCTGTTTCGATTCCAATACAAATGCCTATATCTAAGCCCATGGATGGCTCCGCGCCAATGTCCGCAGCATCTAATATTCCGTGGTGGCAGATTGTTTTGGTGGTATGGCTGATTGGCCTACTTGTGTTCCTTGCCTATAATATAGTAAGGCATTATCGCTTTCTAAAAATAGCAAACCGTTGGAGCAAGAAAGCCACTGGCGATACGTTAACCCTTCTTCAAAACCTTAAAACAGATATGGGAATAGCTAAACAGATTGAACTAATTCAAAGCCCGTGCGTGAGCAGCCCCATGATGATTGGGTTTGTTAAGCCTCGTATACTATTGCCATCGGAAGCATTAGCGCAAGATGAACTCCGCTTTATCCTAAAACATGAGCTTGTACACCATAAACGCAGGGATTTGCTGTATAAATATTTAGTGCTGGCTGCAACAGCGATTCATTGGTTTAACCCTGTTGTATACCTATTGGCAAAGGCGGTTGGCGTATTATGTGAAATGTCCTGTGACGCCGAGGTTGTACGAAACACAGACGCAGATACGCGCCAATCTTATAGTGAAACGATAATTGGGATCGTGAAATATAAATCTAATTTTACGACCGCATTATCTACTAATTTCTACGGGGGAAAAAGAGGTATGAAAAACAGAATTACGTCCATCATGGATCCAAATAAGAAAAAAGTGGGTATTGCTATTATTATCATGGCAATAGTTATAACTCTTGGAACAGGGATAGTGATTTTTGCTCAAGTAAATGAAAATACTTCCAATAAAACTGTTTTACAAAAGGTTACAGGTTTACTTGACGAACCGTCTGATCATGTTGAGGAAGTACTTAGAGATAACAATATCTCCTATACAGCCGTGAATATTTCAAGCAATCCAATAATGGCCGGGGGCGACCCGCATTGGGATGCTTATGACTTAGTTTGTGCAGACGGCACTACTTATGTAATAATCCTCAGAAAATCACTTTACGATAAATCCTATGACGATTTCGCCGCTATTCTTGATCATGAAGGCCGGTTGATACACGGCTTAATTGATAATGGAGTAACGCCGGCGTTATTTAAAAATGGAGAATATATTTTTTCTGAACCGCCGTCAGACAGCGACATATTTGAAGAAAATGATTCATCTATGTTAATCCAGCCGAAAATTGCGGCAGGAAGATCCGAGTTTGGCAACGAAGATATTGTCGGCTATTTAAATATTCCGGATACTTCGATACAATATTATGTCACACAGGCAAAAGACAATGAATTCTACATGGGTCATGACATTTACAAGACTCAAAGCGAAACCGGATGGATATTCCTAGATTATGAAAACGACTTTTCGCGTATTGACAAAAATATTATTATCTATGGGCATAACCCGGATGATGATATCATGTTTCACGGCCTGCGATCTTATCTTACCGAGGATTACGCACAAAGCCACCGGTATTTCTATCTAACGACGCAATCTTGGAATTCAGGCTATGAGGTTTTTGCCGTATTACTGACGGATATTAGTTTTAGTTACAACCGTGTTTTGATCGACGATAGTCAATTCGGAAGTATTCTTGACACGATGAATAAAGAATCGCTATATGATTTTGGCGTTGATGTGACAACTGACGACCGGATACTGACGTTATCAACATATTTGAATCCTAACGGCCCAGGCGATCCCTCAAGAATAATAGTTGTCGGGAAGCTTATGGGGAGCTGTGAAGAAGTGCCTCTGTCTCCGATACCCTTAAGCGAAAAAACAATTGATACCCTCACAGCCGTCCCCGCCACTACGGCGGAAGTGGAGCCAGCGTCTTCTTCCGGGATGATAATTTCAGCAGACGCTTCGCAATTAGCGTATGAACAGCGTATACCAGAATTTTTTGCGCTTTGTAATAATTGGGAATTTATGAATGAAGCATACAATAACAATTTTTTCGTCACGCTGGAAGAACCTGTTGTTTCTGACAGCAATGGACTGACACTGGCATTAAACCGCTATATCTTAACAGGGGAACGTTCAGTATTCCGTTTTAGGGTGGGCGGTATGCCTGAGGATAAAATATCGACGAAATTCGATACGAAAGCTGGCACATACAAAAGTAATATTTATAGTCCTCCCGTCCAAGTGAATCTTAAACTGAAAGATGGGAAGGGAAAAACAATATTCGATTCTAATACGGATATTTCGCTTAATAGCATGTTATATGAAACAGAAGACGGCGTATTTTTAGAATTGACTATCGGCGAGAAGAATAATAGCAATTGGGGAGAGCACCTACTGGAAATACCGGACATACTGAAAATAGAAATAGATAAAGTCGCATTTATCGCTGCGGATGCAGTAGGCGGTCAATGGGAGTTCACCTTGCCGGTGGATGATATGTTCAAAGACATAAAGCCCTTATATTACGAAGTTACTAATCCTGTCTACTGTATTGAAAACGGTATTTATATAGACAAATTTTACTCCACTGCCACCGCCACGAGAATGAAACTAACGATTGATAATAGTAAAAATTCTATTGTGCAGTCGAAATTGGACAACGACGTCTTTCTTTTTAAAGATCTTAAAACACACCGAGATAAGATACCATATGAGCAGAAATTGTTTGTTGAAGTGAATGGGGAACAGTTATTTGAAACGGCTGAAAGCATTCCATATGAGGGTTACAAGGGTGAAAAGTCGTTTACGTGGACAAGATTTGTCTCGGATTATTATTGGACGCAAAAAACTGATAAAGAGACTCAATTCTTCATGTACCTTCCGCCATTATATTTTGTAAATGCTGAGAATGTTACTGTACGGATTTTAGACGAGAGTAGAAATCCAATAGAAGTAAATTTACGTCTCATTAAAAGCTAACTCAGTGTTTACCAAAATATTGTTTCGGAATTAAACAATAATGCCGATACCTTGCCGGAAATCTGGCGCAAATAGTTAAACAGCCACTGATATAGGCAAAAAACGATAGTTGCCCATTACGCGCCATTCTTATCGGGCAAGCAATTTCAATGCTGTCGCGTAGACACCGAGCCGCAAATTTCCTAATATGGAAATCTGCGGCTCTTTGCTTGTTGCGGCTACCGCCCCAAAGCGTTGCTCTACCCCGCTTCACCTTCGTTTCGTTATTAAGTCCCAAGCTTTTGGATGCATTACTTGCTTTCGAACTCAGATATAGAATCGAAGAATGGCTTCGTATTAAAGGTGCTGGTCGGCCTTCTCTTTCTGCTTTGTACAGCATTCTTTAATCTCCAGCAGGGTAATGTATTCAACCACGGCAGTACGGCCTGCCGCGTCTAATGACAATATGGCAGATATCACCTCGCCTGCCGTGCGTTCAGGTGTTACCTTTTTATCTAAACCTGGGACGCCGCTCATGCAGTCTATCCTACCCATTAGATAATCGGTAGAAAC
>Ga0209737_10003503_pt1 | contig 10945 bp, 8 predicted proteins | sample TergutCu122P3_FD_187284 | JGI IMG/M metagenome (GOLD analysis project Ga0209737, IMG submission 187284) | Cubitermes ugandensis P3 segment gut microbial communities from Kakamega Forest, Kenya - Cu122 P3 (SPAdes) (version 2) | ecosystem: Host-associated > Arthropoda: Insects > Digestive system >...
CAACAGCATAAAATATGAGAGGCCATGTCACTGCAGACTCTTCAGAATTCACAATGGTAATAACGTTCAACAGGTATCACTCATTCAATTAACATCAACCCTAAAAGTTTACCCTTGATGACAGGCACGGATTGTTTTTAGATATCAGCCTTTGACAGAAAATGCTTCCTCGAAATTTCACTGTATCCAATAATCAGTGGCTGTCAGCTGTCCAAAATAATGCAAATAATTCAATATAATCTTACTTATTGAGAAAAACGGAATTTAATAGTTATAACTTACGGTGATGGCTGTTGTGCTTGTGCACTGTTGGAAGGCGATTGTTGGTACTCTTTCTCGAGCGAAGTATCCATTCTTGGAAGTGCAAAAAAAAATGTGTCAAAAATACTTGTCGGTTAAGAACGGCAAAATCTAGTCGCCAGGCATGACTTTTTAGGCACCACTGGCGCCCGGATTTTTGCACCCCTGCATTTAAGACTAAAACTGATGCAGTTATGAAATAAAAATTACGAACTATTACTTTCAAAATGGCATTTCTGTCAGTTGCAATGCCTCACTATAATAAAGCAAACAATAAGCATTATAACATTAGTACATCAAAACCTCTACAAGGGAAATTTGAGTACTTTTGTACACCTGTATTCATACACATCCATGCAACAGAATTACTACAAGACTGCCCTCTGGCATGCACTATATTGCATGCACAGAGCCAAGTTTGTAACAGTATGAAATCTTACTTACTTGGACTTGGAGCGTGAACGTGATTTGGAGCGTGAAGCTGATTTGGACTTGGAATGACCACGTGACTTTGAACGGCTACTGCGATGGCTCCTGCTCCTACTACGGCTACTGCGTCGACTTCGTGACCTGCAATAATAAATTCAATACCAAATTAGGGGGATAAAAATACAGAACCACCAAAAACGCGGCAGAATTCTGTCACTGCTCAGAACACGTTGGGAAGTTCACTTCATGTCATTTCAGACCCGAAAGAAGTCATCACAGCAATGTTTGCCAGACATTTTTATCACCAATGCCTGCCTATGCAATGTTCTCACTTCATATTAGAATATGTTTAAAAAGGTGACTGCATGCAAGGGTTGAAATCTGTTGTGAACATTTTATCCTGGGCAACTTGTACTGGAAATACAGATGCCACACTACATTGTGCTACAGCTTATTTTATACATCATCGTTTCCTCTAAAAACAGGTTACATTTAATCACAAATAACAGGAACTTTTCACTTATATGTAACTAGAATGCACATACAAAACACAGGTCCATATTTTCTTATCACCATATTATGTTAAACCTTCTAAATACTCATGAACCACCCAAATTCAAAAACTTTTCCCGTGCCCAGCCTGTAAACTCGTGTAAAATAAACATCAGCATTACCTAGATCGCGATCGACTTCTGCGCCGGGATCGTGACCTGGAGCGTGAGCGGGACCTTGAACTGGAGGACCGAGAACGTCGCCTACCACTACGACGGGTATCTTCTATCAACCGAATTCTTCTTCCATTCAGCTCTGTGTCATCAAGTTTATCAATTGCATTTCTCATGTCAGAATGCGTAGCAAATTCAACAACCCTGCATCACAAAGGACAAATCAGAAACACTGCACAAAGAGTAATAAAATCAACAAAATCCGCGATTAGGTCATACATACCCCTCATTTCGGCGCTGTTTGTGCGCGTCAGCGTATGTAACTTCTCCTGCCTGGCGCATGTAATCTTTCAGGTCCTGAACATGCAACAAAACAATGCATCACAATCTGTACAGTTTTTATGCACAACATCTCCCGCCCTCCTGCAACCTTGAAACAGTATGCCCATTGATTATGAACTTACCCAAAGGCTGACAAGTCATACCCCAGGGACATTCTGGATAACATTAGCCCATGCTCAGGTCACCGACCTTACTTAGGAACTACAATCTGTTGCCATCTACAATGATACCCTCAACCAGACACTCATTCTTGAAATAACCATACACTACCTTTCACACCCACTTTGTCACTAGTACACTACACACAAGAACCTCAGCAAGTCACCTATCTTCTCCAGCTCCTGGTGTAATCATTCTTTGCCACAACCGCAGAGATGCAATGCCTCAACGCAACAGTGCTCGAAACTAGTTACCTATGACATTACACTATTTTCAACAACTCTTTTTAGCGTGGTTTCCACAACAACTCCGTGTGTGACCTCTTGATGGCCAGTCTGATTTCCCATACACCACAACTCCATATGTGACCTCTTGATGGCCAGTCTGATTTCCCATATGAGCTGCCCATCGTGATGTTCTGTTCCACCGCTGATGTCTGATATTTCCCATACACCAAGCTCCCCATTCTTACATTCCATTCCACCAGTAATGTCTGAACATAAAATCCTGTTCCAAAATACAGCAATACTCCTAGATGAGATGCAGAATACCAAAGTGAGTTTCATTCATCACCAACAGGTGACATTGGTGGTTGACCTCGTAACGCATTCATACTTCCGTCTGGAATATGCACAGCTTCCATGGGATCTTCCCAGCTAGCAGAGAATTCCATGTATCTTGAAATTCCATATGTTAAGGCAATCTATACATCCTCTCCAAATTACATGCTTGTGGTTCTGCTGTTCAGGCTTCAAGTATCCAGCAGATGTTGCTTCACTCCCTTAGTGCAGTCCATACGATTCTCATGTAAATTTTCTACCAGACATTTCAAGAAGACATACTAATACAGAAGCCACCTACGTTCGAACAGTCTACGCCACAACCCTCAGACCGAACACAATCACAGCCAGAGTTGTATGATAATAGTGTTGTCTATCAATACCAAAGACAGCAACATTCCATGCTAAAAACTGTTACTGCACAGTAGCTAATTTCGAGCACAAATATTAGCCAGTGACCCCACGTTAACTCAATCGTCTACGATGAGAAACTCCCCTACTATACTGCACGAACTTAAGTCCTGACAACACGTTCTCCCACTATTACGAACTTCAGCTGTGGCATGCTAACAGCACCTCTGTAAGACATGAACGAACGAGGAAAACAGTGCACAGTAGTGTTGTCGTCCATTTACCTTAGGGCCCTGTGCGAGCTCTCTTTACAGAATTGGCCACCACAGTCAGGCACGTGGACGGACGGGCGGGCAGAAGGGATAGACACCAGTCCCGACCCATCGTCCGATCAAGGCACGGCACACTGGCACGGAGGGGGAAGGAGTGAGCGAGGCTGACCAGGCTGCCATTGGCCAACGATACGGTGACGCCGCACGGGCGGGATGCTTGCTAAGGTTTCGACCCGTCATCTGTTTGTGGGTTGCTTTGTCCAGCCATGGACCCCAAAGGAAACGTGCGAGCGATGCCTTTTCTGCCCTAGTCTCATCGGTTGGCCACCACATTGCACGAGGTTGCTCAACCTCGGATCTATTACGAGTCATCTCAGTCTTAAGGCCCTATGGCATGGTCACGGATCATCCCTCCATGGCGAAGGGGGAAAGGCTCTTCGGAAAAAACAGCGTTATCTTTTTAGACATATTTGCTAAACCAAATGACATGTGAGAGCAGTTCTATTAATGTAGCCTAATTAAATTAATCCCACCACTCAAGAAAAGAATTATGGACTTCAAAATGGCCAAGCAAGTTCTAAGCACACCAAACCGCAGCCATGCAAACCAATGTACAGAGTGATGACACGTGTCTTCAACGAACTGCCTGCCAATTTGCTCCAGTTCTTGATCAGCGGTGTCCCAACATCAGATTTCCAACATGCAACGTCCCAGTCGATGTATGAAGCATCCGTGCAAAACAAATCAGGTGCAGACTGTCCACTAATCTGCATGGCTTTCAAGAATCAAGAATTTTCCTAAACCCTGTTAAGTAACAGGTTATTTAAAACATTAAGACCTTGCTTGGCCACGTCTTTTCCTCGCTCATGAAACTACTCAAGTACTGCCACCTACGTTTCTTCAAAGTGTAAATTATGACCAAATTAATCGAACAACAATTTCATACGTATTATTTGTCAATCCTAGCTCACTTAAAACCTAACACGGGCAAGAAGCAAAGTATGATACTGCTCTCACAAAAGCAACCCTTCACGACATCAGGGGTCTTGAATTATGGGGAAACCAAGAATTTAAGTCTTACCTGCCAACTGACACGGCTAGAAAGATTCTCCACAACGAGCCTATACTCAGTTCTGGTGGGTGGTCCATACCTGTAAAATGGAAACTCCCTCATTACCTTGACCTACCTCCTAAAAGAGTTGCCTGACCAAAGAGCATGCAAATCCCCAAGAAAATTCAATCTATGCCCAGTGACAAACCCCACTGCATTATTAATCACCAAAGCGCATTTAAGGGACAGCTAAACCTCAATGATGAAGCCAATTTGTCCGATTCGTAACAAGTACGTCATTATTAATTACACCACTGAGCAGTCATGGCCAAGGTAGAGATTTCGTTAGTTGCTCCCTAGCATACAGCTAACAAATCTAAATTAATCTCTACACTGAAGTTGTTCAGGATAAATAAGTTAATCCAACTTGCAGGCTCACAACTGGTGACGTCACACACCATGCCTCCACATCCTCACATGGTGTGTTTCAAATTAATAGGTAATAGAAGTGAAATAAACTTAAAAATGCCAGATCAAACTAGGCATGGCGTACCTGTCGTGAATACGGACATCCAAATCCCTGAAAAAAATCAAGCGGTCAGGTGGAGTACTTTGCAATTCAGTAACAAAACTGTAAGACTCTCTTCTAATGGGGCAACAATGAACTTGACCATTAAGGAAGAAATGTCTTACAATCTTGTTAACCTAAATTAAATTACCAATATACAATAAACTCCTCACAAAAACTATAGCAAACAAAATTTGGTTTTACTAACAAAGGCTCAGCTGAAAGCATGTAAGCACTCCAAATAAGTCCCCAATTTTGAAACAATATTCCAATCCGCACCATAAAGAGCACTATATTACAGAAATATTGTAACTAGTCACTACAACTGTTTAGGTAAGTAAACTTAATAGTAAATCAGTTTCACATTATCACTAGTATAGCAATCACAACACTATGCTACACATGCAAGGCGTAAGCATGTCTTGCATTCACGTTAACTTCATAAGGAGTTAGGATAGCTGTCATCCTTCAGCCGACAGGACAGTACCAGTCATACTGAGGAGGAGATGGACAGGCCAGTACCGGTGGTGAAGTGGATATAGAAGTTATAACATACGCTACGCAAGACCTCCCTCCCCTGGCACCCCGGCCCGTAACGGCTTACTTGTCCAGAGCCCGACCCCGGCTTCGCCTGCGCGGGGGAGGCCCGCGATCTCTGCTGCGACCTCTCCACATGTCGCTGCCACGCGGCGTTCCGCGAGCTTTCTCTACAGAGACTCTGTAACAACAAGCAATGGAATTGGCTTACTTGTCCATCCACGACGAACGCCGGCGACCGTAGCCGCCTCCTCCACCGTAGCCACGTTCTCGACGAGCAGTGCCTCTGGCATGTTCCACTATAACCCTGAAAACAAGAGAACAGCCCACAGTTACGAGGGGCGGGTGCCCGGCCACAGCCCACCAGCCATCATCGCATCAAGCCAGAACCCTAGGGAAATATGACACATTACATCATCACAGTTCAAGTAACCCAGTCAACAAAGGGTTAATATAAAACTGCCAAGGTAATGCAGACACCAAAAACATCATATAAAATTATATACACAATTATCATCAATATATTTGGTACAGACATCATACACAAAAAAAACACACACACCAAACACATTCATTCATACAAGTGAAAAAAACGCACATTAGCAACAACAAAAATCAGTTTCAGTGTTCAATCTTACACCTAAACAACATATGGAACTGAATTGTGAACAAGAATGTATCAAACCCACCTTTCACCCAAGAGCTCTTTTCCATTTAATTCATATACAGCATCATCTGCATCTCTGTAGTCATCGAATTCCTGAAACAGGTGGTAGGTCCACTTAACATGTGCTACAAAATATGAAACCTACAGAATTAGCCCTCAACTGATGGCTGCTTCAGCACGTTGGGAACTTATCCGCAACACAATTCAGACCCGAAAGATAACTTCATCATTACAACCACCTACCAATTATGAAACAGTGAACCAAACTAACACAGTAACATTGGAGCTGAGTATAATTACATGCAGCTTCCTACAGCAGTTCAGGAACTTGTCAAAACAATTAATACCACAGAGTTAGTACTTACACAAAAACCATAACCGTTCTTGATGAGAACATCACGAATGCGGCCATAGCCTTTGAAAAATCGTTCAAGGTCTTTCTCTCTCACTCCATATGGAAGGCCTCCGACATACACCCTTGTCCCTACCATGCTGTAACGAACAAAAACGGTTTATCGTTCAATTAGCAACTTACCACAAAGGCAAATCCATTCTTCATAGCGACTTCCTTGATTCTACCGTATTTCCGGAAGAACTTCTCTAGGTCGCGTTCTCGCACCCGGTAAGTTAAGCCACCAACGAAAACTCGGGTGCCCATTCTTAAAGGAAATAAAAGAAGCCTATCACAAATGGATCTGCAATCGCTCACAGTTAATTTCACTTTACGCCAATTTAATGCTATCCAAAACACCTCATGGTAATTTTACAATGTCTGCACATTATCATTCTAGACCTCAAGAAACTCGAATTAAAAAAAATTCCACACTTACAAGACAATTGCTACAAACAGATTTGTTTAAATCAAATCGACTACAAAAACCATGTCAATTTGCAGATGGCGACCAACACTTTCGGGCTGCTTAATGATGCCTCTGAGAAAATCCTTCAAAATGGTGTTATATCCTCAACTGGCCCATAACTTCCGAACTTGCATGTGAATAAGAGCATTTAATTCTAAAACCGTCATTACTAAATAAGCCTTTACTTTTATAACTAACCGAAATAACATACAATGGTACCGATCCCAACCCAGTACATGCAGCACTGCCGTATTATACGTACACTATCAACTTATATTTATCTACACATGTGTAATTAATGTCGCAAACGAATACAAACCTTTAATATATTAGCCTTGCAATAAGTAATCCTTCTCACCCTTCAAATTCATAAACAAACACTATTTATTACAACCACAAACAACCGACGCCAAAAAGCCTTAGAATAGAGAACTCATCGGGGTTCACACGAGAAATTACACGGACTGCAGGAATCATAGACTCGCACTTGAGGGTATGGATCTGTGGGCAACGGTCACCACAGATATATTCGGCAGCCCCAATGTTATCACGGATTAGTTACAACAAAGACGATTGTGTTATGAATTCGAGAACTAATCCTGTAATCGTAATCCTTGTTGAGAAATATTCATACGTTATCCCACAGGTAATCATTATATTCCTTATCTTTTATGAATACCGAAGGTTAATTGCCGTGTTTACAAGAGCCTGTTGCTGAACCCTGTCCAGAGTCCACAACCTACACTAAAATACACTCCTCCCACCACAAAGAAAAGTATGTTCTTCGGCGGCGCCGTGGCTATGGTGATTAGTCACCGACCACTAACTGCGATTGCTCGACTTCTATTCCAGGCAAAAGCTTTACAGGATTTGTGATGGAAAAGGTGACAATGGAAGAGGTTTTTCCCCGAGTACTGCTGTTTTTCCTTCAAAGTATTATTCCACCCGTACTAATATACCTACCACTGATGCTACATGATCTTAAAAATTAAGTGCCCCTTAAAAAACAATTCACGTTTCGGTCTTTCTGTTCATCCTAACCTCCTTGGTTTGATCACCCCTAAAATTTAGGTAAAAATTACAAATAATGAAGCTCTGCTTTATATAATCTCCTCCAGCTTGTTGCCACTTCCTCCACTTTACGACCTAATATTTTCCTTTGAACTAAATTTCTTAGAGTAACATGCATATTTCACTGCTGATAAAGTTACTTTAGCCAGAAAAACGTGCTTTAAAGTTTCGGAACACTGAATGAGGGCCCACGTTCCCTTCTCAATTTTTAAACGGATTTCTAAATTATAATACACCACCATGATGTCTACGTTAAATAGATCTTCATTCTTCTGAGATTATTATTATTATTGGTATTCAGCCCTTGGGCCGGTCTGGGCAGAGACCAGAGCTCAGTCAGTCGACTGGTATAGCTCTGGTACGCTGCATCCTGGGCAAGTTCTTAGGGGTAGTTTGCCATTGCATTATACGCAGTATAGATTGATAGTTTTTGCGGACGGTTTGCGACAACCTATTTGTCGAGACTGGTCTGTTATACCGAAACGTCGATGACAAAATATAAATCAACGCTGCATAAAATCTCATGAGATCTAAAATCTCATTTACTCAGCGGCAGAAGCCTGAAATCATGTGCGTTAACCCTTAGGCTACCGGATTAAATTTCACTTGCCATTTAATAATATTAAATGGCTGAGCGACTATAGTCGTCGTTGGCAGATTAAGGGTTAAGTAGCATTAAAGAAAGTGGCCGAATAAAAAGTGTCTGATATAGCGTTGCGCATACACGGTTTCCGCCGTTCCAGGCCTTGTACCTCAATGACTTGACAACCTGGCTTCCTGGATCATATATCACTACCATGTGGTATTTGTAATAAGACTAGAGCTAGTAGAGTTAAATAGTGGTGTGAGCGCCACCGGCTAACTATTGACTTTCATCCGCTCACAAGCTCTTCTCTAGTGCTTATAGCTCGGGTGTCAAGTTATAACAGAACCTGGTAGTGGAAATGGAGTCGGTCTCTAAAACTTCTGTTCATTTAAACAATACGAGGCGATTATCATTCCGAGAAGATTTTCCTGAAATATGTCGCCTTTAAAGTTTCTAGCCACACACTAGAGTAGGTTTATTTCGTCTAGTTGTATTGTATTTTGTCGAAAGAAACAGTGTTCTTTGGATACGCAACGACACCCGTAAAATATACTACTTGCAAATGAAAATAATTAGAATAATGTCAGGCAGTGTTTGAGAAATCGTACTTAGGCCGCGTTTGAATGCATAAATGAATAATATGACACTTGAATCCACGGAGACCGTAGAAAACACAACTTTCGTATGTGTGCCGGATACTGTTTTTGAACAGCCCAATTAATCCAACTCATTGCCGATAGGGCTGAAGAAAATACAAAACACTTTCTGCACTTCGAGTTTCCAAACCTTATGTTTCCCTCGTTGAAGCGTTAGGAGTGTAATAGGTCTATCTTCGGCGTTTACGGCTGCCACAACTGAACAGTGTCAAGGACATGAAATTTGTATTGATTTTCGTAATCTACGCGAAGACATTTTTTATGCTCAAATTTATTAGACAGAATTGACATGCTGGATTCAGAATATTAAGTGATCCCATATATGAAATATGGTCCTCGGCTATCCGGTTGCTCAATGACATGCAATAATTTTTTTTTTCGGTTAATATTAATGCGGTATTTCGCAATCCTGTTGTCTTCGGCGTGGTGAATATACGCCATTCAACACGCGACTCTGTAGCCGGATCAGCCACTCCGAGTAAAATATTGGATTATATGAAACCGCCCACGTAGGTTCGTCGATTCTGGCGAGCCTATGTAATCTCAAACTAAGTTCCCAATCTGTAAATCTTGATATGGCATTATGATATCAAAAGCCATATTAATAATATATTTGCCTTGTATTGTCTTATTATGTAATTATAAAACGTTATGTGAAAGAAATCTCAGTACGAAAATTTACTCTTCGCTTAAAATTGTTATTATCTTTTGGTGACAAGCCTTAAATAATGATGGCGGGGTGCCATCTGGCTTATGGAAATATAGAAATGAGTCGGTTTTTAGACTGGCTGCGATATTTGTTGGATAATAGGGATCGCCATTTTGCCTTTTCCTTTCCTTTGAAGTGGATATACGGCTATAATGTGTGCTTTCTAGTCTGGTACAATTCATGTGTACGTATAGTATTGTCAATATAGTCTTTTTCAAACATTCATATATGTTTAGGTGTAATTTTTATATTGCCAGACCAGGAATGTAATAGACGACACTAAGCAGTACTTCCGAAAGAGTTAACTGTTCTAACCGCAGTAAATAGTTCATGTAATTTGGCATATGAAACATATTTTAATAGATATTTTGCTGCAGATTCAAGCTCATCCATCCTTCGTAACACCAAATATAGAAACGTGACAGGATGCACACGTAATTATGCTTCTTTATGGTTTGGTGTAGTTAAATGTGATACAGAACAATTTTAGATTTTTTACCGTAAATGTTAAAGGTCATTTGTACAGTAATAATTGTAGGCTTAATATGAGGCTAAACATTAATAGCGTGTGTTAAAAACCATGCCCGCGACGCACATTTGCTTAAGAACGTTATATGATTTTTTACATCGTTACGGACCTTATTGCTTTGTACTGCACCACTAAACACGTAAATCGTGGATACGAATTTTGCTGAAAGTGGCTATGTTAGAAAAACTTAAATGTCAAGGGTGTAGTGTTACCATGTCTTCCCATTTCCACGATGTTCTTCACAGAATTGTGAGCAAAGAAAGTATGGAAAACGAAAGAAGCTGCAGCCATCAGGTATTTTCCTCTGGGTTCTGAAACCATGTGGTCCAGAGAAGTTTTCTTGATAGTATACTGAAATATCAGGAATATTTTCTTGTGTTTGGTTAAGAACTTGAAAGAGAAAAAAATGAAAATGTGTGCTGATCACTGTGAAAGTCTGAAGTGTTGTATTGTTGAAGCTGCTGTTGTGAGTGGAGTTTTGACTTGAAAGTCTTGGACAATGATGCTTGCTGTGGTTCTTGGATTTTAAGCCTAATGCATGTATGGTTGCACTTTCTCGATCTGTTTGCTTTTTAACTAACTTGTTTAAATTCTAATTTCAGGGAATGTACAGTTTTTTTGCTGTATTCTTGG
>Ga0209737_10003504_pt1 | contig 10944 bp, 7 predicted proteins | sample TergutCu122P3_FD_187284 | JGI IMG/M metagenome (GOLD analysis project Ga0209737, IMG submission 187284) | Cubitermes ugandensis P3 segment gut microbial communities from Kakamega Forest, Kenya - Cu122 P3 (SPAdes) (version 2) | ecosystem: Host-associated > Arthropoda: Insects > Digestive system >...
ATTCATTTACTAAAATTATTATTGATTTCTTGAACACACGCAGAAATGGCTCTGTCTTATTTTCCAAAAAATGCCATTTAATCCATTATTAAATCTTTTTCGGTTCCTGGAATAATAAAGTTTTTTGTAAACCATGTACTAAAATTTAAATGCCTAGCGAAAATAATGCCGTACGCGAAGGTTGACTGTAGCTATTTAAATCCCGTTGCGTAAAGGTTAATTCAATAGACTTCGACAAACTGACTTAATGCAGTAGGATAACATATTAAATCTACGAGAAGGAGAACAGACAAAAATAATGAAAGTAACTAAATGTAATTAACTTACAGTGCATAAATTGTAACTAATATAATTATAGTAAAACCATAGCATGTAGTATTACAATGTAATGGAACATGCTAAATAATAATAATAATAATAAAAAAAATAGTGCATTAGTTGGCGTGTGAAATTCAGTGAATTAAAATGCACGGTGAAACAGTGAAAATTACAGGTTGCGTTCAACTGTAACTTTACCTATATTCATGAAGTGGGATGGAGTCATGAACTGGACTGATCTGGCTGAGGATATGGACAGGTGGTGAGCACATGTGAACAGAGTAATGAACCTTTGGGTTTTATAAAATGCGGGGAATTTTTTGACTAGCTGAGGACCTGTAAGTTTCTGAGGAAGGGCTCTGCTCCATGGAGTTAGTTAATTATATTGCATGGAATGAACAGTATCAAAATTCTAAAGGTAAGTTATTGGTGTGTAGGATTCAGGCTTACTACATTGTAAATTGTCAATATGTTCAGTGAAACGTAATGTCAATATCTAGATTCTCTTGACCCCTTAGGCTGTTTGCCAGTGGTTGGAACTTGCTGTGAAGGCGTTGCCCACACAAAACTCAGGAGGATCTGTCACAGCCACACATAAACAGCTGATCGACTTCCACCATTCACTCACAAGGTAAGCACTTTGCAGTTACTAACATTGACTTCAATGATATTTGTTGGGGTGATTTTGTAAATGGTGAGGAATGCATATCCATAGCTGTGCATTTCATTCCCATGATTTTGCAGCAGGCATTTGGCTAAAACTAATTGCTGTCTATCATCGCTGACAAAAAAAATTCTCTGTGATGTTGCTTACCTCATTGATATTCGTTGATTGCAGATGCAGCCATATCTTTGCAGTGCTGGTCACACCATTAGTATCACAGTGTGTGGATGGAGAATTTATAATTTTAATATCTTATTTCATATTCACTACATTCGAGGTCTGACATTGGATTTGTAAATGTTAAAGTTTTATAGTGTTCTTGTTACCACTACACTGAACATGGAAATTTTATGAAATAGAAAGCTTCCGTTCACTGGGGATGCCTTGTGGCAGCTCTTGTACTCAGGACAGTCATAAAAGAATCACACTGTAGTTCAGTATCATGGCTGGGTTACCGAGGAATTGTGGTTTGATTTTGGCATGGGGGCAGGAGATTTTTTGTGCTTATCCTGTATGGTAAGAGCAAGTTTCATGCCGTGCATGACAGGTAGGATTGTACTTCCAAATTTTTAACTGTTACAGCATTAGATGTGGGGCAGGATCACACGTTTTCTTAACTTAATGGTTGCACATGTTCCCAGGTGTTTTTTTTATTTCTAATGGCAGGTACATTGATTATATATCATTGATCTATGCGACCAATAAAAGTAGAATATTAAAAGTTACATTATAGATACTACATTCGACAAGAGAAAAAACATTAAAACATTTAAAATAAGCATAGAAATCCTAATATTAAGGAGTAGTCACAGAAATATTAATAGAGAAGGGAATAAGTCAGTTTTCCATAATTTTTGTCCTGGCCTTCCAGTATCGCTCACACTCTGTCCCACTAGATAACGCAGTACATCGTCCTAGATGGTTTCTGTAATAGGTTGTTAATTTCTTCTTGATGTTCATGCTTATTTAATGCCTGTTGTTTGTGAATATTTGAACTTTGTCACATTTTTTATGTATTTATCACCTGTCTCTATAGTATAATTTTGTCCTGCATTCTGGTTACAGTACATTAACATGTATTTAGTTTTCTGTGTGGTTTTTCTTAACCTACGTCATTGCTAGCATCTCACTGAGCTTTTCTGTTTTTGTCTGTTGTATTTAGATGTTAATTGAAATATATTACCGTTTCAGAGCGGAAGGATCGAAAGCCGTGACGCATGCCCTGCGTGACTTTGCTCGCTTATTCCGCTGACAAGAAGAGATAGTGTGCAGCAGGAAAAGAACGTGAAATATTTCCGAGGGACTTCGTAAATAAAGTTATTACAAAATAACAGAACTCTGCTGTAATGAGATATATACCTGAAGCAATGTACATCCTCGTGCAGCTTGACTGTGTGTGAATGAGTGTATGTGTGTATTTTCAGAGCAAAGAGTGAGAGTGTAAGAGGAAATTTAGACTTATGTACTAAGTCATAAGTGGCGAAGGAATATTATGTCGTATATTTCTTCATATTATAATTTCTTGACAGAATGTGGAGATGCTTTTCTTTTCAGATTCAACTGTAAAGAAATGTATACATAATTTTATTGTGCTTGAAGAGTTGGTGGAATGACTTTCAAGTTGTACAACTTTTTATACAATTGGCAAATTATGAGTGACAACACGGTACCTGCAGGTTTTAAAAGTAACAAACATTGTGAATTTGAGGATTTAATACTTTCATGACCCTGTTCTTATGTATTCCTTGTGGAGTGTACAATTTTTGATGACCATGGTATCATGGCTGTTGCAGAGTTTGAATGTGAGAATGGTTGGTATATCGTGTTTAAAGTAGGATTAATAATACCACAAGTGTCCTGAAATTACCGTATTGCATCGCACCTCGCTTGTTTTAATGTGATGATTTAATTGGATTTTCTGCGACTCGGAACCTTCTTACATGTTCGTTACTGCCATGTTTTGCCAAGTGTCAGTATAGATACCTGACTTGATTCTTTATCAGACCACCTTTTGTACTAAACCGGCTTTTTCATATGTTTCCTCAGTCCTTTAATGCCACAGCTGTCAGCTTCCTCAAATTTTTCAAGTTAACTGTCAAAATTTTTACTTTTGTTATCCATCACTGCATTATTCCTGACCTTAGCTGATGGCAGAAGTCCGTCAGTCTTTTCTAAGTTTTCTAGATGTTTCAACACTAGAGTGCAATGTCTGGAGAACCTGCTTTAGAAGATGCTGTGGACCTGTTGCACGTTAGACTGTAGAAGTGTACATCTGATTACTTTTGTATGCATTGTCCGTCATTGTCTAAACTTTACTTTTATTTTAACTTTTTAATTGTCTTGACTGAACAGGTTTGTATGGTGGTAACACTGTCTACTTGCTTTTGATAGGTGCTAGCTATGAATCTTGCTCAGGTTACAAATTGTCCCGAGTGTCTGTGATTTCCCTTTCCCCCCATTGTAACTTTCATAACGGTACAGTCCTTCTGGTAGGAAACAACAGTGCTTGTGTGATCATCTTCCTGTCTCATTTCACTCTTTACAGTTGAAAAGAACCAGTCCACAATCTTGCTTCTGCCCTGTCTGTTATGATGCCAGACTGGCATAGTCAGTATAGTGACCAGCTACAGGTTGGACGGCCCAGGGTTCCAATCCCAATGGGGACAAGAGATATTTATCGTCTCCAAATCATCCAGACTGGCTGGAGGACCCACCTAACTTCCTATTCAGTGGGTATCACTGTTCTTTCCCGGGGTTAAAGCAGCCAGGGCTTGATGTCATCCTCTCACCTCCATCTGGTGCTGAGTCTGAGAATGATTGGAGCTAAATTTCTACTCCCTTATGGTGTGGACAGGGGCAAACTTACCTCTTATTACCTTTTACCTCCTCTGTTACGATTCTGCATATTTGTTGTGTGAAGTGCATGGCATTCTGTGATCTGTTTGTTACATATGCTTAGTGTGTGTCTGTAGCCTTAGTTGTACAGCATGCTCTGTAAACTTGATTTGTGTTTAACCATGCATCATCAATGTAGGTAAAGTAATATAGAAGAACCAACTGGATGCAACAATAACAATTTATTGATCTCCAAGATCAGCTCAACATGTTTCGGGCAATCTTTTGCCCACATAGTGCCACGTTGCCGCTCTCTGAACCCCTGCCTACCACAACAACAGGACACTATACCATATGCTGTAAAAATCTTAGTCTTACACTCCTGAAGATGGGCAAAAGATTGCCCGAAACATGTTGAGCTGATCTTGGAGATCAATAAATTGTTATTGTTGCATCCAGTTGGTTCTTCTGTATTTCTTTACGTAGCATGCTCTGTGTTATGTTGTCATCTGTGGCCTGCCGTGCTCTACCTTATTTTTTCACGTTATAAATGGCACGATTTACTAAAAAAAATGATTGAGCGCAAAATGTGTGTTTTGATTTTCTCTGTACTTTTGTCTGAAACGTTTCTGATTCTAAGAAGAATTCAGTGGGCTATCATAAATTTACATAGGTCTTCATGTAAAGTATCGGTTAATCTTGTCGGATTTTAGTGACAGTTGAATTTGTGTGATTTTAGGCTTCCGCCACTAAGTAGCTGAGAAACGCGTTCTTCTGGGGTATTACGTGGGAGTAGAGGTAAGAATTAAGAATTATGACTACTCACTGTGTAATAACCCAGAAGAGCACAGTTCTTAATCTTGAATTTTCTTGACAGGGTATTGCAAAATACTCAAGATGCAAAATTTCATGAAAATCTGTTTAGTGGCGGCTGAGTTGTTTTGTGTGGACAGATGGATAGACAGACAGACAGGCATATATGACAAAGCTAATGAAAATGCCTTTATTAGAATGAATGAGACCAGGTCTGTGACGAAAATCTTTGAAGGAAAATTAGAAGTAAGAATAGGTAGAGGCTGACCCAGACTCAGGTGGATAAACGATGTGGAAGATGATTTAAGGAAGCTCGGTGTGAAACGATGGAGAATGAAAGCATCGGATAGAGAGGAATGGGCATCAATTATAAGGGAAGCCAATGCCAAACTGAAAGGGCCGTAGCGCTATAGGAAGAAGAAGAAGAATGAAAATGCCTAAAAAGTATGGCATTTGTGAAGGGGAATTGAACAATGATCCCTACATTCCAAACAAAAGCTGCTAAAACTTAACATGTTTAACTTATATTAAGTACAAGAGACATGTTTTCCTTTAGTGATTAAAACACCAACAAATTATCCAGAAATTCGTAGGGACCCTTCGAATCATGACATTTTATATGAATATCATTTTAGAAGTCAGTCTTTACCCTAAGTACCTTTTTTCGCTTATAAAGAGCAACCAGTTAATGCTGATGGAGGGCGTAGAAACCTTATTCTCAGACAGATATGCATCATGTAAATAATCTGTGTGGGCAGATTGCAGTTAAAGCATGTGAGGTAATCATATGCAGTAACCACTGTGCTTTAAATGGTTTAGCTATAGGGTATTCTTTTTTCCCTACTTAACTGATAAATTCTGGTCCGACTCTTCAGTGAGTTTTAGGAGACTTTCTTCAGGTTATTAATACTGCAGTTGTTTGTCTAGCTTCCATCATTGGCTGTTAAGCCCCCTCCGACATGCGGCATACCACGCAATGCTGACAGAGCATCAGACTCTGCATTGGGCTGGCGCTTATAGGTGCAGCAGAAAAAAGGAAACACGCTATTAAAAGAATTGTACTTAGTCTGTTCCCACTGTTTATTAATCCTCTTACATTAATTAAGAGTAGATTGAACACACAGTGCCTTCCATGATTCGGTTTAAAATCTTTTGTCTTCCAGTTTGCTATCCAAAAATGTAGAGATTAAGATATACATAACTGTAATTTTGCCTGTCATTTTGTATGGATGTCACACTTTGTCTTTCACGTTGACGAAGGAATATCTGGTGAGGGTGTTCGAGAATGGAAGATATTTGGGCCCAAGAGGGATGAGGTAAAAGGGAACTAGAGGAAATTACAGACTGAGGACCTTCATGATATGTACTGCTCAGCAAACATTATTCGGGTGATAACACTGAGAAGAATGAGATGGGCGGAACATGTGGAATGAATGGCGGGAGAGGAGCATACAGGGTTTTGGTGGGGAAACCTGAAAGAGGCCATGTGGAAGACGTGGGTGTATATGAGAGGGTAATATTAAAATGGATCTTAAAGAATTGATATGCAGGCGTGGACTTGATTGGTGTTGCTCAAGATAGGAACAAGTGGCTGGCTGTTGTAAAGGCAGTGATGAATCTGTGGATTGCACAAAATGCAGAGAATGTCGTGAGTAGCTGTAGATGGACCAGCTTTTCAATAAGGACTCTGCTTCGTTGTGTTGATAGTTGGTATCACCACAAGCTAGATTGTGTGTTGACGCATCACAGATGTACAGTACGTAACATTGCTCCAACAACATTACAAAAAAATTGGTCCAGTCCACTTAATGTGAGTCGCTACAGTTGTCTCTTACCAACAACCTGGTGGCCATAAAGCGACCTATTTTGTTGTTGCTGCTCTCAGTAAATTGAAACTGATGAATGCTATAATTTTTCAAGAGTGTTTTAACCACCGTTTATGATAGTCAAAGGGACCGGGATAGCTCAGTTGGTATGGCGACCCGCTACGGGCTGGAAGGTCCGAGGATCGAATCCCGGTGGGGGGCGAGATTTTCCGCACCTATCCAGACCGGCCCTGAGGCCTACCCAGCCTCCTGTACAATGGGTACCCGGTCTTTCTCGGGGGTAAAGGCGGCCGGGGCTTGACGACCACCCACCCCCATCTAGTGTCGAGGTCATGAAAGAGTAGAGCTATACCTCTACTCCCCTCTGGGCCCGTGTGGCCTGCTACAGGGTGAAACCTTACCTTACATTACCTTATGGTAGTCAGCGCTGGAGAATACGTACAAAGTTATGGATAAAACACATATATACAGTAGGGTCTTGTTTTACGACAGGGTTACGTTCTCGAATATTAACTTGTAAATCGAATCGTCGTAAAACGAGTACTATTTAAATGGTTTAAATTGAGATATGTACATGGGCCAAACAAATTAGCCAAATAATTTATAATTTACAATATTTCTTTACATTATGATATGACATGCAATTTTAATTTAATGAATTATGTATATAGAAAAACAGATAAATGAAAAAATATATCAATCAAATCACATTTTATTTTGTTGAAGAAGGCTCAGGCCGTGGTTCAGAAGACATCAAGAAAGAATGTAAGTTCAACTGTTTTGATGTTTTCTTTTCTGTCTTTTTAATGGCTGTCATGGGTGGAAAAATCACAATAAACTTAAAAGAACTGCACTAAAATAGAAAAAGAAGAAACACCTGCACACCAGAAAAGATCTAGAAGCGCACTAAGTAGAGAAAGGACGCTTGAGTTGCGACAGTGATGCACCACAAGTCGGGAGTGCTCGGTCCAACTGGACAAGGGTCGTAAAAGTGAATCGTCGTAAAACCAACGGTCGCAAAACGAGACTCTACTGTACACTGTATGTGTTTGTGTGCTTGTGGTTTTTCCTGTCACTGAATCGTCCTGTTTGTGCATTTTAAAACCAAACTGACCCAACCAGTAGTCTCGATACACAAAACCCTCGCACCGTTGGGCGTTCTCGTGCAGTAAGTTATTCAATTTGACGTATTAGGTTCCCTATTCATGGGATGCTGGCTTACATCTGCACACCCTGGCGGACCTGATGTATGGTGCTCACTCTGTTGCCCACGGATAATTTGTCTTGCCGGAGATTCACCAGCCACGATTCTGCGGTCAGTCGAGCTGTAATCAGAACAGAGCAACGGGAAAGGGCACTTCTGCATGTGAAATTAACAACTCCATAAAAGATTTTTATCACTTTGAGTTTTGGTGAACTCAATTGAAAATGCCAACAGAGATCCCTTGAAGAATGATTACTAATTAGCCTTAATTAGTGACTGGTGTCAGGTTTGTTTGACTAATTTTATTGTACCGGTAGCTGTACTGAGCTCGTTGGCTCAGCCAATAAGGCTTCAGGCTTGTGTTCTGGAGGTGCCCGGTTTGACTCTTGGCTGCAGCACGAACTATGCCGACCGGGGTTTATCGCGGTTACCCGCAGTTTCTCCAGCCAAACGCTTGACAGGCAGGACTACTTTATTTTGGGCCTCGACCGCTTTCTCGAACAACCTGTTCCAATTAATTGCTCACTATAATCCATTTTTGTAAGGCAAAGTAGTCTTATTGAGAGCGTCGTTAAACAAACTTCAAATATTCATTTACAAACCTAACATACACGCAGCTAATATACAAAACAAAGAGTTCTTTGTTAACTGCTACATGTTTCGGCGGAACTCAGCCATCCTCGTGGAGTCTATACACCAATATTCAAAACTCAGTACAACATAATATATTCAAATGTTTGTTTTCCTGGCGTTACAACCCATTGTGGCTGTGTTTTTCACAGCCCGGTAGCGGGCTTTAGCCACCTCGTTTTCGAGGTTTCTTGATCACACACAACGACGCGTCACAGTCGGTAGGACTCCTTTGGACGAGTGATCAATCCGTCGCAGAGACCTCTACCTGACAACACACAACACCCACAACAGACAAACATCCATGCCCCAGGTGGGATTCGAACCCACAATCTCAGCAGGCGAGCGGCCGAAGACCTACGCCTTAGACCGCGCGGCCATTGGGACCGGCAATACATTCAAATAGTGGTACATATTATATCGTAGTTACTTGCGCAACTAAATTTGGGTGTATAAAATCGCATAAAATGCGGTTAACATTCTATGTGTTTGCTGTAAAGTATAATTCAGCTGCAAGAATAACTACGATCAAATATGTACGGACCCTTTAAAGACGAAGCGCAGACCGCTTTATTTATAGACCCCGTCCGTACCGCGCTGTAAACACTTTTCATCTCGGTTATAAAAACCAATCAGTTTATGCTGTAAGTGGCACAAGTCGCTGTTCGTTCTGAGATAAATACAAAACACATAAATGCAGTGGGGGCAGAGCGTACAATTGTTGAATGTTAAACCTGTTGGTGCATCACGTAACCAGTACGCTTTACAAGGATAATATAATCAAGTATTATATTTTAGTGAGTTTAGAATACTGGTATATAGGTTCCCTGAAAATGGCGAAGTTTAGCTGAAACATGTAGAAGTAAACAAAGAACTGCATTGTAATGTATGTTAGTTGTGCATATGTTAGTTTTGTAAATGAATAATTCATTCACATTGCTGAAAAAATAACATTAGAATTTCAAATACCAGTATATCTCCCTGTACGTTTAACTGCATGTGAGTCACGCCCTTGGTGTGAGTCACACCGTGGAATACGTGGCGGGTGGGGCATGTGGCTTACTTGGGGAAGAAGAAGAAACGCACACACGGTTTTGGTGAATAAATATGAAGAAATTATACCACTTAGAAGACCTGTGATTGTTTGGGAGGGTAATAGTAAAATGGATTTTACTGAGATGTGATGTGAGGTTGTGGACTGGAATTATCTGGCTCAGGATAGAGACAATCGGAATGTTGTCGTGAACACGGTGATGGTACTGCGGGTCTATAAAATAAGTGGTGTATTTTGCCTGGCTGAGGAACTATAAGCTTCCCAAGAAGAATTCTGTAGCTTGGTTTTAGTTAAATTTGTAATTTTTTTATGATCCGGCCTTTTTTTTTTTTTAATTTTCGTTACAAGGATTTGGATTTGTATTTGTGCAGGGCAGTGATTAGTTCATGGTTATAGGTCTCTCTTAACTTTAGAAACTGAATTAATTCAGAAACTGACAGGAGCAGGCACTGTTTCTTGCTGGTCAGTGCTCTGTTAAGCCTTTGTATTCACCTTAGAGCACAGAACTTGCAAAACACTGATATTACTTCTGAAGTTAAAATTAGAGAGCCCACTGCATCGCTCTCCCTGATGGCAAGTGACTGTTCCAGGATTACATCAGGTTCTGTGTCACACGCTAAATCGTCAAACTGGAAATGAAGTTAATTATAATTGGGCAATCTTTCTGCTATACATAGAATTCATTGCTTCTAATGCGGGGATATATCTTACGGATATTCCCAGCAATCATTGCGTGAGGAACGTCTGCCCTAGCTGTTCTTTTCTTTCCAACAGGAGACCATTATCCAATATCACTGACGTCAAACATCTGCTCTTTCCCAGAGCTTCTGAATAAGCCATGTCAGTTTTAATTCTCTCAGATGTGAAGGTACGTACATTTTCTTGTTGTGGCGTAAATGAAGAGGATTTTACGTCTAATATGCACATTACCTCAGCGCTATGCTATATGAAGAAGGAATGAATGATTCGTCGGAGGTTTAATTACGTTATACTAAAAGAGAATGACAATGTAACTAGATACTTTCTGTACAAATATATTTTTGCAATGTAGTGATATTTTATATGTCAGCGTTCTTGATGTTTTTTTTCTTTCTTTCAAACACAAATCCATTGTGGCCAAAGTAATTAGTACAGGGATACGGTTTTAAAAAAAGGAAGTAATATGATATGTTTGTTAACTGCAATTTGGTTGACACCCGGTGGCAGTAGTACGGTACACATTTACACACAAACAATACGCAGAACAACACAATGAGACAGAATACCCAGAACGGAACATACATAACAATACGAATACCTAAACTAACGAAAGAATACATAACAACAAGAATACATAACACAACAATAGTAAGAATACATAACATAACATAACACTATTATTTCACTATTTCACCGTGCATTTTAATTCGCTGAATTTTATACAACAATTAATGCACTTTTATATATAATAAGATATTAGTCTAAAATGTTCATATTAAAACACTTAAAAAGGCTCCAACATGTTTCGATCTCATTCAGATCATCTTCAGGGAGCTCATATATTCCTTATTAAAGTCACTGATTTTAAAATTTGTTAAAAATGTAAAAAGTTAGTGTGGTG
>Ga0209737_10003505_pt1 | contig 10944 bp, 9 predicted proteins | sample TergutCu122P3_FD_187284 | JGI IMG/M metagenome (GOLD analysis project Ga0209737, IMG submission 187284) | Cubitermes ugandensis P3 segment gut microbial communities from Kakamega Forest, Kenya - Cu122 P3 (SPAdes) (version 2) | ecosystem: Host-associated > Arthropoda: Insects > Digestive system >...
CGGTACGATGTCCGTGGACAGCGGCAGCCGAATGTACGGGAGCGAAACAGCGACAACGTGCGTACCGTTTGAGGGGGCGGATTTAGCAGAACAGCTAAAAACCGCCCTCTCTCATATTGAGGGGCAAATAACAATTCTTGATACGGGAACGCTGGTAAAAGATGACGGGAGCATAGACCTTTTGGATTTAAGCGATTCCAACGCAAAGTCCACGCTCCCCGCCGACCCGCTTGTAAAGAATTTCAGTTACGCCCTTGTTACCCCCGCGACAAGAGCCGACGATGTGGACGGACGCATTTACGCCCATAAAGTCGGTACGGGCGACGTATATTTCCGCGAAAACAGCATAATGCGACCCGTGGATATGCCCGCTGCAACGCTTGAACGCATCAAAGGTATGATAGAGCTACGGGACACGGCGAGGGAAATCATTGATTTACAGCTTTACAACGGTTCTGACGCGGATATAACTGCCAAGCAGGGCGAATTAAACCGCCTGTACGACGATTTCACAAGGAAACACGGGCTTATAAACACCACCGCCAACGCCCGCGCGTTCAGCGAGGATTCATCGTATTATCTGCTGGCTTCACTTGAAGTCATTGACGAAAACGGCGAACTGGAACGCAAATCCGATATTTTCAATAAACGTACCATAAAACAGGACGTAGAAATAACCTCCGTTGACACATCTGCGGAGGCTCTCGCCGTTTCAATCGCCCGTAAAGCGGGCGTGGATATGGAGTTTATGGCTGAACTGACGGGCTTTACCGAAGAAAAAATAGCCGCAGACTTACAAGGGGTCATATTCAAGAATTACGGCGGCGAAAGCGGGCGCGGCGGGGTAGTGCCGGAGCGTTCGGAATTACAACGGTTCTGCATGGAAGCGGAGAACGAGTTTGAGGGGTACAGACAATTCCTCGAAACCCGCCCGTATGTAACGGCTGACGAATACCTTTCCGGCAATGTGCGGGAAAAGTTAGAATTTGTAAAATCCCTCGACCACACCATACTCCAACGGGACGGGCAGAGTAGCCATGATTGGGCTTCGCTGTCCCCGCAGCTTGCCCTTAATATCGCCGCCCTTACCGAAGCGCAGCCCGCACCTCTTGATGCTTCGGAAATCGCCGTGCGGCTCGGTTCGACATGGGTGGACAAAGAATTTTATCAGCAGTTTGCCTATGAATTGCTTAACACGCCGTCATATCAACGAAACAGTATAAAAGTGAATTATTCGGAGCATACGGGCGAATGGAATATCTCCGGCAAGACCGTCCCTGCTTACAGCGATGTATTGGTTAATACGACTTACGGCACGGAACGGGCTAACGCCTACACCATATTGGAATCCAGCCTGAACCTCCGTGATGCCCGTATTTACGATACGAAGTTTGTTGACGGCAAGGAAACCCGCGTACTCAATAAAGATGAAACGACCAAAGCCCTACAAAAACAGGACGTATTAAAGGAAGCCTTTAAGGAGTGGATTTTCAAAGACCCGCATCGCCGCCAGACCCTTGTTGCCAAGTACAATAAATTGTTTAACTCCACCCGTACACGGCAATATGACGGCTCTCATATAGAGTTTGCCGGAGCTTCCCCCGAAATATCCTTGCGGCCGCACCAGCGCGGGGCGATTGCCCGTATTCTCTACGGAGGCAATACCCTGTTAGCCCATGAGGTAGGTGCGGGAAAGAGTTTTGAGATGATTGGCGCGGCAATGGAAAGTAAGCGGCTGGGGCTGTGCAACAAAAGCATGATGGTTGTTCCGAACCACATCATAGAGGATATGGCAAGCGAGTTTATGCGGCTGTACCCCTCCGCGAATATCCTTGTGGCAAGCAAAAAAGACTTTGAACCGAAAAACCGCAAGAAATTCTGCGCCCGCATAGCCACGGGGGATTACGACTGCGTTATCATAGGGCATAGCCAATTTGAAAAGATACCGCTTTCCGCAGAACGGCAAGCGCGGCTGTTAGAGGAACAGATTAGTGAATTGACACTCGGCATAGCGCAGCTTAAAGAATCAAGGGGTGAACGCTTCACCATCAAACAGATGGAAAAATCACGGAAAAGCCTTGAAGTACGGCTTGCGAAGCTGACGGACGATTCCCGAAAAGATGATGTCGTAACCTTTGAGCAGCTTGGGGTTGACAGGCTCTTTATAGACGAAGCGCACAATTATAAAAACCTTTTTTTGGTAACAAAAATGCGTAATGTTGCGGGTCTGTCCACTTCCGAAGCGCAAAAATCCTCAGACTTATTTATGAAATGCCGTTATCTTGACGAGGACACAGGCAATAAAGGAGTGATTTTCGCCACGGGTACGCCTATCAGTAACTCCCTCGCGGAGATGTACACGATGCAGCGCTACTTGCAATACGATATCTTACAAAACAAGGGGTTAGGGCATTTTGATAACTGGGCAAGCACGTTCGGGGAAACGGTAACGGCTATTGAATTAGCCCCGGAAGGCTCCGGCTACCGGGCGCGGACACGCTTTGCCAAATTTCAGAATTTACCCGAATTAATGACGATGTTCGGCGAGGTTGCGGATATAAAGACCGCCGACACGCTGGACTTGCCCCGCCCGAAAGCGAATTATCATACCATTGTGGCAGAGCCTACCGATATTCAACGCGAAATGGTTGCCGCATTGTCCGAAAGAGCCACGGCGGTACAGCAGAAAAGAGTGCCACCAGAAATTGACAATATGTTAAAAATCACTTCGGACGGGCGTAAAATCGGGCTTGACCAACGCATGATGAACCCCATGCTCCCCGACGACCCGCAAAGCAAAGTCAACCTATGTATGGAAAACGTATTTAGGATATGGGAGGAAACCGCCGAAAACCGCCTGACACAGTTGGTATTTTGCGACTTCTCAACCCCGAACAAGGACGGGCGGTTTAACGTGTACGACGATATTCGGGATAAACTCATAGCCAAAGGCGTACCCAAAGAGGAAATAGCCTTTATCCATGACTACAACACCGAAGCCCAAAAGAAAGAATTGTTCGCAAAGGTACGCTCCGGCAAAGTGCGTGTTTTATTCGGTTCTACCGCAAAATGCGGGAGCGGCACGAATGTCCAAGACCGCCTGATAGCCCTGCACGACCTCGATTGCCCGTGGCGGCCTGCCGACCTCGCGCAAAGGGCGGGGCGGATAGAACGGCAGGGAAATATGAATCCCGAAGTGGATATTTTCCGTTATGTTACCGATGCCACGTTCGACAGTTATTTATTTCAAACGGTTGAAAAAAAACAACAATTCATTTCGCAGATAATGACGAGTAAATCCCCGGTTCGGATTTGCGACGATATGGACGAGCAGGCGTTAAGCTATGCGGAAATTAAGGCATTATGCGCCGGAAATCCGCTGATAGCCGAAAAAATGGGGCTTGACGTTGAAGTTGCCAAGCTGAAAATGCTGAAAGCCAGCCACCAGAGCCAGCTTTACCGTTTAGAGGACAATCTGCGCCTTAACTTCCCCAAGCAGATAGAAACCGCGAAAGCGGCGATTGAGGGTTACAGAGCCGATGTGTCGCGCCTTGAAGCCAATACCGTCAATGTATCGGAGGGTATCAGCCCCATGACGATAGGCGGCGGCAGCTATTCCGAGCGTAAAGAAGCCGGAGCCGCGATTATTGAGGCTTGCAGTAAAATAAAGAACGTGGGGCAGGATAAAACGAAAATCGGCACTTATAGGGGGTTTGAAGTATTGGTGTCCTATGACTTTCACGGCAGTAAATATGACTGCCATTTGAAAGGGGCGATGACCCACACCATACCACTCGGAACAGACCCCGTGGGTAACATCACCCGTATAGACAACGCGCTTGAAAAAATCTCCGCTACCCTTGCCGCTACCGAAGAAAAACTGGAAACGCTGTATTCCCAAGTGGAGAACGCAAAGGTTGAATTGACCAAACCGTTCCCGCAGGAAGCGGAGTTAGCCGCAAAATCCGCGCGGCTTACGGAACTGGACAGCCTGTTGAGTTTGGACGGCAAGGACGAGCCTGCCACCGTTGGCGGCGGCGAGATAGACGGGGACGGTACGCCCGAAAAGGTATTGGCGGTTAAAGAGGGCAACGCCGAATTGTCCGGCGACGAAACCACCTCGCAAGTCCCGGAAGCCCCGCAGCCGCAATTCCCGCGCCCTGCGCCGCAGACCACGACACCCGTAATAAAGGACGGTTCGGCGGCTGTCGCGGTAAAATCAGACATTATTACGGGGGATGATAACGATTCCACGCAATCCCCGCCAAACAAAGCAAAAAAGAAAGGCCATGACGAACGGTAGGCGGCTTAATAAATGACGGAAGGAGTGATTTTTATAGCGAACTTAAAACGCAACGTGTCTATATTGTTTCGTCTTACAGAGGACGAGCGGGACATTCTCAAAAATCGGATTGCCGGTACGGGCATGAGAAATCAAGAAGCCTACCTCCGAAAAATGGCTTTGACCGGCTATGTCCTCCGGCTGGATATGTCCGAAGTCCGGGAAACCCTGCGCCTAATATCCAACGCCGCGAATAATATAAATCAGATTGCCCGCCGTGCGAACGAAACCCGCAGCATATACGCTTCCGATATGATTCAAATACGGGAGGAAGTAAATAATCTGCGTTTGCAAGTTTCCGATGCGTTAAAACTGTTCAGAAAAGTTCAGAGGCTGATGGAATTATAACGGAGCCGGTGTATGAAACGGCGGTCAACGAATGGGGAATGAGCGCCTGTGACGGCTTACTCATTCCCCTCGTTTTTTTGCTTCCGGCGTTTTTCTCGCAGGGCTGTCGTGTATTCCTCTCTCTGCTTTTGATAAACCGGGTCTGTGGCAAGGCGTTCCTTGTGCCGCTGGCGGCGTTTCGCAAGGCGTTCTTCGTGCCGTTTTTTCGCTTCGGGGTTTGCGGCAAGACGTTCTTTTCGCTTCTTCCGTTCTTCGGCTGACATATTAATTCTGTACTCTTGGAAAGCGGGGTCGGTGGCGTAACGCTCCCTTTCGGCGGCGGTCACTTCCTCGCGCCGGGCAATTCTGGCGGCTCTTTTCCGCTCGGCTATTTCATCTTTGTTTTCCGCATAGTACCTTGCCATGTACTCCCTGCGGTTTTGTTTCTTTGCAGACCCGGCGACAGTATCGGCGGCTTCGGGCGTACCGTTTGCATTTTTAATTTCCTCGCTCACTTTGCCACCCTCCGTCACCGGAATAAATAACTATTTCAACATAAAATTCTATCATAGCTTGCTTACCCTCGCATTTCATTTTTATATATTTGATTATTAGATTTTCAAAAAATTGTTGAAACCGTCTATGCGTTCTAATGCCAGCCTTAAATATTTCAGCGCGCCGGACATCGGGTTGGTTATATAGGAAGCAAAGAGAGCCAAGCACGGTATCACTATCCTCGCCGTCAGGGACATATTGTGGTTTACGAAAATCGCCGACCACGTTGTTACGAGAAAGCCGATGAATAAAATTCCCGATGCGGTATAGAAAACTCTGTTGATTATTACGCTGTTCAATATAAATATCATTGCTCCTGTGAAGATAGACAGGGCAAGCCGTACAGGGAACAGGATAATTTTTAATAAAATCCATAATACAATTGGCATTGACATCAGATTCGCCCCCTTTGATTTTGATTGAAAATTTTATTAGCAAGCGGCCTTTTCTGTTCAAAGACCGCTTACCTGCGGCTGGTATTTCAGTTGTAGTTTTCCAGTATGCCCTCGTATATCGGTATGATTTCTTCCGTTGGCTCAACGTCCCAGCCGCGGTCATAGCGCGCTAATGTTTCATTGCCGAGCCTAATTTCCAGCTTGCTGATGCGTCCGTTGCCGCCTATGCCATACTTCGACGGTTCATCAAAAGTCTTAATCTGAAATGATATTTTTTCGTCTGTGCCGTCAAAATCCGTTTCACCTGTAACCCATACACCCATATTTTGAAACGCGGGTTTTGTAGTGATTCTCCAAATATCGTTTTGCATTTTCTTTATCCTCCTTATCATTATTTGCGCTGCCGGGGTTGTAACCGGCTGTCCCGCATTACCGGGGAATAGCCCCCGTTACTCTGCGTTTACGCTGTTTCAAATTCTTCAACTAAAAATTTTTCGGTATGGTGAGGGTTAGTGTTGGGGTTAAAGGTGTACTCAAATATTTTAATTATTTTGCCTTGCTCCTGCCCTTTGCCCCACTCAATCCTTCTGTCTTTTATTTGCCCACCCGTGTATCTGCTGTATGTGGTATCTGACACGCCGCAGGGGATTTTCGAGCAGGGGGCATCTTCCATTATCTCGTACAACGCGAATCCCGCGTATAAATTTTTCCTTGTACCCTGCCATTGGAAGCTGATTTCCCGCCCCGTGAACAGGCGTATGACGTTTGCTGTGGTGGCGATTTCATTATAGTAAAAGTCTTGTAATTTGCGTTTTTCGTCGCGGTCTTTGCATTGGTTAATCATTGAATACTCTGAACTCATTTGATAACGGTACTCCCTGCCAAGCTGAATCATCTGCGTTAAAGCGGCTTTCAAGGCGTTGTTTTGGTTTGTCATTTTGATAATCCCCTTTCAGATTTCGATACTTGTTTTAATTTATCATCTGTCTATATTATATCATGTGTGGACGTTACTTGTCAACTCTTAAACATAAAATAATTGTAAATTTTCTAAAAATATTTTTCAAAGGAGCGTGATGATATGGCAGCAACCCGGATAATGACCGTCCACCCGTCCGAGGAATTAGGCGCGGCGCAGACTGTTAAGGCTGTGATGGATTATGTGATGAACCCCGAAAAGACCAACGGCGGAACTCTGATAACAGGGTTTGAGTGCAATATTGAAATAGCCGCCGACGATTTCATGTTCATGCGGGACGAATACATTTTTAACACGGGGCGCAGTCAGGGCAAGAATGAAATATTGGTTTACCATATCCGTCAGTCTTTCGTGCCGGGGGAGATTACCGACGTAGACAAGGTGAACAAGCTGGGCTATGAATTGGCTTTGGAATTGACGGGCGGCAACCATGCCTTTATCGTCTGCACCCATACAGACCGTCCACACTTGCATAATCACATCATCATCAGCGCGGTAAATCTTGATTGTGATAGAAAATTCCGCAATGAATTTATGTCCTATAAACGGGTAGAGCAAATTTCAAACCGTATAACCGCAGAAAATAATCTGCACGTTATAACAAATCCGAATTTAAGCAAGGGAACAAAAAACCGTTACAGAGCGCAGACGAAAAGGGACGGGCTGGCGGTGATGATTGATAAGATTTTAACCGCAGACCCGCCGAAAGATTTTGACGATTTATTAAAGCGGCTTGAAAAAAGCGGTTGTAAAATAAGACGGCGCGGTAAAACAATCTCCGTTCAACCACCCGGAGCGGAAAGGTATTTTAGGTTCAAGGCAGGAAAAAAAGGATTGCCCGATGGCTATGATGAGGAATCATTGCGTAAGAAAATAGTTGATATTCAAGCCGGATTACAGAATGATTTGCGTAGTGATTTTGAAGCAAGGATGGAAAATATTAACGGCGGCGTTCATGCTGATGCGGAAAGGGTTAATAGTTTTTCTTCTGTGGAGGACAAAGAAATCCCTCCTACCGAGGAAATCCCGGAAGCCGGGCAAGCACCAGAGCCTACTATAAAAATTACCCATGACAGGAAAATCAATCTGCTTATCGACATTGAAAACTCCATCAAGGCGCAGAACTCCCCCGGCTACGAACGCTGGGCGAAAGGATTTAATTTGCAGCAGGCTGCCGAAACGCTCCTGTTCTTACAAACAAACAACCTCACCGACATGGAGGATTTAACCCAAGCCGCCGACCAAGCCCAAACGGAGTACGACGCTTTACAGAAACGCATTGATGCCGCTGACCGCCGCATAAAAGAAGTGAATATTTTACAAAAGCACATTGGCGCGTACCGCAAAAACAGCGTGATGTATTCCCAATACCTCCGCTCAAAACGTAACCCGCAATTCCGTAAGGACAACGAAAAAGCCATCGCAACCGTTGAGGAAGCGAAGGCTTATTTTGATTCTTTGGGGCTTGACAATCTGCCTGCCATCAAGGAATTGAAAGCGGAATATACCGCCCTGTCCCAAGAAAAGAATAATTGTTATCAGGCGCGGAATGAACTTCGCAAGTCTGTTTTTGATTTGCAGTCCGCTAAAAAGAACGTGGAAATGCTGTTAGGCATTGAAACGGAGCCGGACGGCAAACGTATAAAAAAGAAGGGGCGCGATGATGACAGATAAAAAATCCATGCGGATTTTTTCTTTGTGGCGGCCGTTCTTCCTCTTTCCCGTGAGCGAAGCGGACGGGCGCAGACGAGCAGCGCGAGGCTTCACAGGCACAAAATCCCGGAAGGGTTTTGTGCCGGGGGCTTGGGGAACTCCCCAACGAGTGGCCTGATGATGCTATCATCAGGCATTACTCGCGGGATTAGCAAACCCACCGAAAAAGCCCGAATTTGCGGCGGCTCTGCCGTCGCTTTTCGGGTGGGTGCGGGTAAGCGAGTGCGAAAATGCCGCAGGGATTTTTGCAAATCGGCAGTTGCTGACTGCCGATTTAAGCGGAGCAAGGAACGCCGGTGGCGTTACGTTTCCCGCGCTCCGTTTTGACTTTGCCCCATGAAAGCGCGGAGCGCTTCGTCCTTTACCCCCATTTGTTCAAGCCGTAACATCGTGTTGGAAGTTTTGAAGTCCGTATAATATTCGCCGAGGTCTGTAATAAACCCCTCGTTAATCTTCCACGGCTTTTCCTTTTGCGTTTGTTTATATAAAAGCTGCAAGCAGGCGTTTAATTGTTTCCGAGCGTTATCAGCATACCCTCCACCGCCCGATATAATATAGCCGGGTTCAATTATCCGGGCGATAATTTTTTCGGGTTCGGTAGCGGTCAGAATATTTAAGCAAGCCCATTCAAAATCCCGCCTGCTGTCGATACCCATAACCACTTCGTCTATACAACGGATAACATCATCACGGCAACCATACTCGAAAACGGATTTGCCACTTTCTGTTTTTTCGTATGAAATATAATCCGCGATAAATTCAGACCATATAAAATATCCGTCGCATAATATTTCGTCGCTCCCGTCATACGGGCTGCCGCTTCCGTAAATATCTACGAAGTGTTCTCCGTCCGTTTCAGTTTTGGCGCAGTAGATGTGCATTAACTCATGGAAAATAATCCTGCGGATATTCGCTTTAAGTAAAGGCTGCTTGGTGCAGATTAAAATTGCCGATTTACCCTCGCCGATAATGGCTTGCCCGCCTGTACCGTTTGCAAGCTGTTCCTCATGCTCCGGCAAAATGATTTCTTTCGGACGGTACGACGCGCACAGAGCCTTGTACCGGGCAGCCATTCGGGTCGGCGGCGCGAAGTCAAAAATTATATCGTCCATGCCAAAGGGAATGTCGGGCATGGTTTCAAAAAAATATTTTAATGCTTTGTCAGCGCGCTCACGTATTTCGGTAAGGTTCATTTATTTTCACCAATCCATTTTTTATCGCCGTCTGAAATCTAATGATACCATAAAATTATTACCGAATTATACGGTTTGTAAAAATATTTACAAAATAACTCTTGTAAGTTTTCGGTTGAACGTATATAATAGAAAGAGTTATTGTCGGCTTTTTTGTGTGGAGGGTAAGAATGATTGGGTATGTTCAAGCGGAAGTAGTCGCGGAGCGCTGGAATGTTTCAATGCGGCAAGTACAAATTTTATGTAAAGAGGGACGAATAGAGGGCGCAATAAAATTCGGAAACACATGGGCTATACCCGCAGACGCGCCAAAGCCGACGCGGACGGGCAAAGTAAAACCCGGACGGAAACCAAAGACAAGCGAGGAAAAATAAAATGGATTTGATAAACGGCGAAAATTTATTATTCAATGAAATCTCCGCGCTGATTGAACAGAGCCGAAAAATAATTTACAAGCAGGCAAGCGGCACGACGGTTTTATTATTTTGGAATATCGGAAAACGAATCAACAATGATATTTTGGAAAATAAACGCGCCGATTACGGCAAGCAGATTGTGTCGCGGGTCGCTACACAATTAACGGAAAAATACGGGCGAACTTTTGAAGCCCGTAATTTGCGCCGCATGATGCAGTTTGCGGAGCAATTTTTGGATTTTGAAATTGTGTCGTCGCTGACTACACAATTAAGCTGGACGCATATCGTTGAAATTTTGCCGGTTAAAACAATGGAAGCAAAAATATTTTATCTCAACGAAGCCTCGCGCGGGCTTGCCAGCGTACAGCAAATGCGTAAGATGATTTCGCGCAAAGCATACGAACGGAAAGAAATTGCCGACACACAGATAACCGATGCGGAGCGTGTGCCGTTAAATACTTTCCGTGACCCATATCTTTTTGATATACTCGGATTGAAAGATGAATACCTTGAAGCGGATTTGGAAGAAGCGATTTTGCGCGAACTGGAAAAATTCATTTTAGAATTTGGCAAAGGTTTTGCTTTCGTTGAACGGCAAAAGCGAATGATAGTTGACGGGCATGACAGATACCTCGACCTATTATTTTATAACAGGGATTTGAAACGGTTAGTGGCGGTTGAGTTAAAAATCGGGCGCTTCCGCGCGGAGCATAAGGGGCAAATGTCGCTATACTTAAACTGGCTCGACAAATACGAACGGCGCGAGGGTGAGAACGCTCCCGTGGGTTTGATACTTTGTTCCGTAAGCGGCAGAGAGGAAGTAGAATTATTAAAATTAGACCGCGACGGAATACTTGTTGCTGAATATTGGACGGCGTTGCCGCCCAAAGCGGAGTTTGAGAAAAAAATCCACGCGATACTCGCGGAAACCCGCGAACGGCTGGCGCAGAGAAATTTGCTGTTGCCCGGAGAAGCGCCGACAGAAGGAAGCGAATAAATAAATTCTAAAAAAAAACACTTGACA
>Ga0209737_10003506_pt1 | contig 10943 bp, 7 predicted proteins | sample TergutCu122P3_FD_187284 | JGI IMG/M metagenome (GOLD analysis project Ga0209737, IMG submission 187284) | Cubitermes ugandensis P3 segment gut microbial communities from Kakamega Forest, Kenya - Cu122 P3 (SPAdes) (version 2) | ecosystem: Host-associated > Arthropoda: Insects > Digestive system >...
GGAAGCGCCATAAAAAAACGCCGCTGAAAGTTTTGACTTATACCCTAAACATACATAGTTTTGAGGTGAGGTCAATAACCAGTAGGACAGTACAGGCCAATTAGACTATATACGATGCATGTATAAATGCATCACAGTACATACAAACTCAAAGAGCCGGATCTCCACCGGCTCTTTTTTTTTTGCCTTCTGAAAGCACAGTCTCATCAATCAAACTCCCAGCACCTTGCGGATTGCACGAGCAAAACCCACATCGAACAACGTGCGCCCATGCTCATTGAGGATTTCGCCGTGGCTGCCTTCCCGTAGACCGCGATCTTCCAGGTACTCGGGTGAAACGGCCTTCTGCAATGCTTCGCGCTCCGACGGGGTGAGTTGTTCAGACATGGTCAGCACAACGACCGGCTGCGCGCCTGACGCGGTTGCGATGGTTGCGCCAAGCGGACGCCGGTCTACGGTCACGCATGCATGAGACTTCAGCACGTTGAGTTGCGCCTTGAGCCTGTCACGCTCGACGATGATGGCCTGCATGATGGAGCGGATGGCCGGATCCTCGATACGCATCAGGTATTCGTGGCTTGCCAGCGTCTTGGGTGGCTTGGCCACGGGTGGCCCTGCGTAAGTTGCCCACGCTTCGATGAGCGCCCGGTAGTCGGCAGATTGCGCATTGTAGAGCGCACGGCCCTTCATGATGCCATCGGCCTCCATCAGGCGACCGATGACGGGCACAGAGAAGTTGCGCGAGCCGGTTTCGTGTTGCTTGCGGCAAAGTGCGTGCAGTTTCGTGAGGCTTGTCTTGCGGTTCGATCGAATGCTCTTGGTAAGCAGCGACTCCAGCACCGCGTCGGGGTGGACATTTGTCGTAGTGCTCATGTTGCGCCTCCCGCTGGAGGTTGCCTGACGGGAAACACTTGGACGTGGTTTGATGTTGGCAACAGCGAAGCCAGATCGATGTCGAAATACTGGCCGAGCTTCACACCAGCATCCATCATGCTGATCATTTCCCGTTGGCCCAGCACAGGATTATTCGGGTTCATCTGCTGCGCAAGGCGGCGCATGAATGCATTGCCTGCAAGCAGTTGCTCCCGTTCGCTCAACAGCATGAACAATGGCGGCAAGTCATCGCGGTAAAGAACGGCGTCGAGCAGTTGGCTACGGCGAAACACCGCCTTGCCCGGTTCGAGGTCGGGGTAGATTTCAACGTTGTTGCACACACCAGTGAGTTGGAGCAGTTCTGATTCCGTCTCTTCAAAGACAGCCTTTACCTCTGTCACTGCACCGGCAGCGATCAACTGGGTGCCGGTGCCCTCTTGAGCTTCGAGCGCAGCCTTGCAGCGTTCGATCAATCGCCAGCAGGCCACGAGATCTTCCGCTAGGTCGCTGAAACGCTTCATCGCACTTTCCCACACTCGCTCGGCCTGCCGTAAGGTGTCCAGACGGGTGAACGGCTGCCCGACTTCTTCCGCATCAGCTCTCTGCCTCTTCAGTTCCTGAAGCCCTTTTTCGTGGGCGAGGCAGGCGTTTCGAGCTTCATCGAAGTGATAAGCGATCGTGTTGAAGTGAGCTGCGAGCGCTGGCAGGTAATGCGGTTCGGTCACAAACCAACGGCAGCGGATGCAGTTGCGGCTACCACCAGGAGCGGGTTCATATTTTGGATGCGTAACCGAATTGCCTTTTGTAATCATCGATCCGCCGTTGTAGCAACCGCCTACCACGCTGTTATTCTCAACTTCGCTAGTGTTGCCACCGACCAGGCACAGCCCATGATGCATCGGCATCCAACCCACGGGATTGCGCGTGGCTGAATGCTGCGGGATTGCGGCAGCGAGGCTAGGTACATTGTTACAAATGGCATTTTGTAGAAGTTCGTCGTACTCGGTATTGAGCAGGAAATTTTGAATGCTTGCTTCTTTGTTCGCTTCGAGTCGCTGTGCAGCATCGTGCAGCACAGTGCGAATGTACGTTACACCGGGTTTTGTATAGTACAAAGTCATCATTAAGCGGCTATGGCCGACCAGCTTCTGCAAGATGGGGAACGGTACTTGGCCTTCAAGCGCTAGCGCAGTAATGAGGGAGACACGCAAGCTATGCAGAGGAAATAAAGTTGCTGAACGGGAACTCCGACTCCGTTTACTTACTGAATACGCCTCGTACACCGGAACAAACCGAATTGGTGCTCCGTTGCGATGCGTCTCACCACGACCGGCGAGACGTAATTCCAGCGTGTATAGCAGCAAGGACCATACAACTTTTAGGGTGTTTTGCGGCACAGGCAGATGACGCTCTTCTTTTTGCGTCTCCGGTAGGCGGAAAAGGAAGCAGGTGTCTGGGTAGCTTGCCAGTTGTACCTTACTTTTCGGCGGGATATGGCGGTCATCCAATTCCGTCCAAGCTGTGCGCCGCGAGATAGGGTTGTATTTTTCTTGCCAATTGCGCAGTTTCTCAAACCAATAAAAAACATCATGATGCAACTGTCCGCCCGAAGGCCATGGCAGAGCATAACCCTTCTCAGGACCGGACTTGGCAATGTCGGCAGTTTTGTTGGTATTGATATAGAGTACCGTCGATATTGCCTCAATTTCAGTAAGCGATGTACTACGTCGAAATACTCCCTGTTGTAGCGGCCTGCGTTCACTGCCTTGCGCGAGTCGGTTCGCATTCAGCACCCAGTTTCCCTTCATGTAGTGCCAAGCATCAGCTTCGCCTGAGTCGAGCATACGGATTTGGTGGGTGCGTAGAGGTAGGATGAGTTTCATGAGCAGGGCAACCCAACGGACCGGACTCCACATCTCCAACACTTGTCCGTTGCGATAATTCTTGCTGGCTAATTTACGAACCCGATACACGCAGTCCGGGTCGTTTCGATCGATCTGATCTTCAGTTACTCCGAACCAATCGGCGGCTGGCATTCCAGCTTTACCGATTTCGACACCGAGTGCGCTCTGCGCCCAATGCCAGTCAGAGAAATGCGGACCCATAGCAAGCATCTGGCGCAGTTCGTCAACGTAGGCATAGGGCAACGGCGAATGAACACTCTCTTCGCGTTTTGGCAGACTTCTTGTACTCATCCTAGACACGGGGTTGTGGAAAGTCTGCAAGATCACAGATTGACCGCTTTCACCGGTTTCGCTGAACTCTCGCAGCAGCACAAAATTCAAAAAGGTGTGGATGTAATTGTTGTATTGAATGCCAGTCACCGAGTCTGGGCAGGCCGTTTGGTAGAAACTAGGCAGTACAGTGGTAAACGCCAGAAATACTGCTGGATCGAGTGGCAACCCTTGCTGAATTAGATAGCCCTTGAAGAAAGATGTGAGAGCCGACAGACGTTGCTGAATACCTGCCGTTTCCCCTTTCAACCATTCCACCGCCAGTGCGCGCCAAGTGGCTAGTTGCGGGTACTCGTGCTCCACCCAACCAAGGGTAGTGTCCGAAATACGTCCCGCACCTTTTTTCTTTTGTATGTGCGTGCTTGGGGTTTTGAGTACGACCGTTCTCCTTTCAGCCATGAGGACTCCCTAGTCGTTGAGTTCGATGCCAAGCAGTACAAGTTTGGACTCAATTTCCGTCTTGGCGTATTTCTCACGAAGCCTCTGCGCAGCCGCTTCGAGCGCTGCAAGAGCCTCGTAGGTGTTTGCTTGCGTATAGACATCCTGGCTTTCCAGCGAAGCATGGTGCATAAAGCGACGGATGAACGCCTTGTCAACGCCAGCGTTGCGTAGTCGGCGTCCGTAGGCGTGCCGGTGGCCGTGTGGTGTCGTGCCAAAGGCTTTGCCGACCGTAAGCCCGATGCGCCCGCAGGCCGCTGCGTGTGCCTTGTTGTACTGAGTGAGCGTGTACATGGCCCCGACGGGCATGCGGTTCAGATTGATGAAAGCAAAGGGGTGATCGCGATCAAGGCATGCAACCTGTTCGAGGTAGCGATGCCAAAGATGTAAGAACCATTCGCCGTACTCCGGCAGGAACCAGTACGCCTGCTTGTAAAAGGCGCCATCGTGCATGCCACCTTTCCAGCCGGCATGCCGCCGATCCATCAGGTCGGTGCGGGGTACCTGACTGAACTGTTGGGCAAGGTACTCCGCCCGGTTCCCCCTGGATGGCTCGCTCCGCGCATTGCGCCAGTCTGAGGGCGCGGCACCGTATCGCGGGTGGTGAATGAACACCTTGGCCTGATGCAGGTTCGCAGGGTCTGGAAACACGTCTTGCACATAAAGGTGAAACGGCTCCGATTCACGGAAGCCTGCGCCATGCAACAACAGCGTGATGAGCATGCCGCGATAATCGCGCCGGTTGCCTACGCGGAATCCCTTGTCCAGCAGTTCCTCGAAACGGTCTTCCGGAAAGGCCGGTGGTTCGCCTCTTCCAACCTTGGGCAAGCGTTGGCTCCGTACTCGGTACCTTCTCTTGAAGGAAGACGCATTCGCTGCCCAGGTGTGCCCAAGAAACGCTTTGCTGCGCCGATACTGATAAGCCGCTTCATCAACCTGCCGGTCAAAGACACCGCCCGCATAACGGGGATTCACCTTGGCTGCCTCGGGGCACATTTCGCCGAGCCAATCGAAGAAGTCAGAAAGATGGGTGATGATGTGCGAGGCATTCTGCGGCGAACGCGGTGTCCAGCACAAACCGCTGGGGTCAAGCCCGGTCTGCCGGTCAAAGGTTCCGGTATAGAGCCGCTGGGCGAAGTTCTGGAACAGATGATAGGTATCGCGTTCAACCGGGTTGGTTTGCAGGTACTCAAGGAACATGCGCACCGACCGGCAGACCTTCACCATCCAGGTCAGGCTCCGGTCGTGGCTGCGATGGAGGCAGTAATCGAGCAACGGTTCCAGAAGTCCCGCAGGCGTCAGCAGTGCTGGTAACTCAGTATAGGCACCTGTGGAATCGGAAATGACGCGGGCTTTGACGGTCACGAACATGTGCGGCTCACACGTTATGACGGCGCAGGAAATCAGTAGCAGCCCTGAAATCCAGCCGGAACAGGTACATCACCAAATCCACTGCGCCGCCCCCGCCATACTTGGTGCGCATGTCGTAGAACTTGACGCCATCGGTGAGCAGTTCATAGTCGCGCCCGGCCACGTGGACGTTCCAGCGCTGTGTCGCTTTATTTTTGATGGGGACGAACGTCAGATCGCGTTTGGCATGCTCGGCGAACTGCGACAGGAAAGTAACGGCAGGCAACTCCCTCCACCGGCACAGCTCGGTTTCACCGACCTTTGGCATCTCCTCCCCCGACGTGGCTACTCGTCTTTCAAAGAAAGACTGGCTACTCAACCCCCTTGCGCTTTCTATGCATCATCTATTTTGGCTGCCATATTATGCTGATTTTGTGTAAGGCTTGACAAGGCCATAGAAAGAAAAATGCCACTCGAAAGTGGCATTTTGGTGAGTTACGGGGCTAAACCCCTCAAACTATGTATCAAAGGCTGGGGGGAATAAAAAATTTCCAGCGGCGTTTTTGATTGCGGCGTTCCCGAATCACTCGAATTCGATGATGATCTCATCTACCGACAGGCTCGCGCCCGGCTGGGCGACGATCTTTTTCACCTTGACGTCGTGTTCGGCCCTGAGGATGTTTTCCATCTTCATGGCTTCGATGACGACGAGTTTCTCGCCTGCCTTGACCTCCTGACCTTCGGCGACCGAGACTTCGCGCAGCAGGCCCGGCATCGGGGAGATGAGGAACTTGGAGAGATCGGGCGGCGCCTTTTCGGGCATGAGCGAGAGCAGGTACGCGGCGCGCGGCGTCATCACGACGGGCGCGATCTGAAGCCCGAAGTGGGAGATGCGGTAGGTGATGCCTTGCCGCTCGATTTGCAGGCAGATCGGCTGACCGTTGACGGTGCCGGTGAACAGCTGGTCGCCAAAGCTCCAGTCGGAGACGATGTCGTAGGTCTTGTCGCCGTGGGTGATGGACATGCCGCCCTTGGTGTGCGTGGCTACGAGCGGGTATTGCTTGCCGTGCATCACGGCGACCCATTCGCTCGTCACCTTGCGACCGAAGCCCGGATGCTGGCCGCTGATCTTCATGACGCGGTTGATGTAGCGCAGACGGGCAAAGGCGGCGATTGCGGCGAGCAACGCCGGATCGTCGTGCGGAACCATCGAGGCGTCGAAGCCGTCGGGGTACTCTTCGGCGATGAAGCCCGTGTTGAAAGTGCCGGACATGAAGCGCGGGTGCTGCATCAGCGCGGCCTGGAACGGGATGTTGCTGCTGATGCCGCGAATGACGAAGCCGTTGAGCGCATCGCGCATGCGTTCGATGGCCTGTACGCGGTTTGCGCCGTGCACGATGAGCTTGGCGATCATCGAGTCGTAGTACATGGAGATTTCGCCGCCTTCATAGACGCCGGTGTCGACCCGCACGGAGGAGCTTTCGGGCGGCGCACGGAATTTGATCAGGCGTCCCGTGGAGGGGAGGAACCCGCGGAACGGGTCTTCCGCGTTGATCCGGCATTCCATCGCCCATCCCTTGATCTTGACGTCTTTCTGGGTGATGCCGAGCGGCTCCCCGGCGGCGATGCGGATCATCTGTTCGACGAGGTCGAGGCCGGTGATGTACTCGGTGACGGGGTGCTCCACCTGGAGGCGGGTGTTCATTTCCAGGAAGTAGAAGCTCTTGTCTGCGCCGACGACGAATTCCACCGTGCCGGCGGATTCGTACTGCACGGCGCGGGCGAGCGCCACGGCCTGTTCTCCCATCGCCTTGCGGGTGGCAGGATCGATGAACGGAGAGGGCGCTTCTTCGACGACTTTCTGGTGACGGCGCTGGATCGAGCATTCGCGCTCGTTGAGATAGACGTAATTGCCGTAGGAGTCGCCGAGCAACTGGATTTCGATGTGGCGCGGTTCCTGGACGAATTTCTCGATGAAAACGCGGTCGTCGCCGAAGGAGTTTCTGGCTTCATTGACGCAGGAAACGAAGCCTTCATGAGCTTCCTTGTCGTTCCAGGCCACGCGCAGACCCTTGCCGCCGCCCCCGGCGGAGGCTTTGATCATGACCGGGTAGCCGATGTTTCTGGCGATTTCCACCGCTTCATCCGGCCCGGGAATGGGTTCGTTGTAGCCGGGAATGGTGCTGACGCCCGCTTCCTGCGCAAGCCGCTTCGACTCGATCTTGTCGCCCATCTTGGCAATCGAGTAGTGCTTCGGGCCGATGAACTTGATGCCTTCTTCTTCGATGCGGCGGGCAAATTCTTCGTTCTCGGAAAGGAATCCGTAACCGGGATGGACGGCTTCCGCGCCGGTGTCCTTGCAGGCGGCGATGATCTTGTCCATCACCAGATAGGACTCTTTGGAGGGCGCAGGGCCGATGAAGACGGCTTCGTCGGCCATTTTGACGTAGAGCGAGCGCCGGTCGGCTTCGGAATAGACGGCCACGGTCTTGATGCCCATGCGCTGGGCGGTCTTGATGACGCGGCACGCGATCTCGCCACGGTTCGCAATCAGTATTTTCTTGAACATCAGTATTCTCTCCCCGCCATCAGAGCGGAATGTTGCCGTGCTTGCGCCACGGGTTTTCCAGTTTCTTGTTCTTGAGCATCGTCAGCGAACGGCAGACGCGGCGGCGCGTCTCGTGCGGCATGATGACGTCGTCGATGAATCCACGCGCGCTGGCCACGAACGGGTTGGCGAAACGGGATTTGTATTCGGCTTCGCGGGCGGCGAGCTTTTCCGGGTCGTTTTTCTCTTCACGGAAAATGATTTCCACCGCGCCCTTGGCGCCCATGACGGCGATTTCGGCGGAAGGCCAGGCAAAGTTGACGTCGCCCCGCAGGTGCTTGGAGGACATGACGTCATACGCACCGCCATACGCCTTGCGGGTAATGATGGTGACCTTGGGCACCGTGCATTCGGCAAAGGCGTAAAGAAGTTTTGCGCCATGCTTGATGATGCCGCCGTATTCCTGCGCGGTTCCGGGCATGAAGCCGGGCACGTCCACGAAGGTGATGATGGGAATGTTGAAGGCGTCGCAGAAACGCACGAAGCGCGCCGCCTTGATCGAGGATTTGATGTCCAGGCAACCGGCCAGCACCATCGGCTGGTTGGCGACGATACCGACGGCGGAACCTTCCATGCGGGCGAAGCCGATGATGATGTTCTTGGCGTAGTCGGGTTGCAGCTCGAAGAAATCGCCATCATCGACCATCTTGATGATGAGTTCCTTCATGTCGTAGGGCAGGTTGGTATTGTCCGGCACGAGGGTATCGAGCGAATAATCCACACGATCGGGCGCGTCGGTGACCGGCAGCAGCGGGGGCTGCTCGCGGTTGGACGACGGGAGGAAGCCGATCAGGCGGCGGATCATCATGAGCGCTTCGACATCGTTCTCGAAGGCCAGATCAGCCACGCCGGACTTGGTGCTGTGCGTGACCGCGCCGCCCAGTTCCTCGGAGGTGACTTCTTCATGGGTCACGGTCTTCACGACATCCGGGCCGGTGACGAACATGTAGGAGGAATCTTTCACCATGAAGATGAAGTCGGTCATTGCCGGGCTGTACACCGCGCCACCGGCGCAGGGGCCCATGATGAGCGAAATTTGCGGCACCACGCCGGAAGCGAGCACGTTGCGCTGGAAGATGTCGGCATAGCCGGCCAGCGAGGCCACGCCTTCCTGGATGCGCGCGCCGCCCGAGTCGTTCAGACCGATGACGGGGGCGCCGACCTTCATTGCGTGATCCATGATCTTGCAGATTTTTTCCGCATAGGCTTCGGAGAGCGAGCCGCCGAAGACGGTGAAATCCTGCGAGAAGACGAACACCAGACGGCCATTGACGGTGCCGTAGCCGGTCACGACGCCGTCGCCGGGAATCTTTTCGGCTTGATCCATGCCGAATTCGACGCAGCGATGTTCCTTGAAGGTGTCCCATTCCTCGAAGCTGCCTTCGTCAAGGAACAGCTCGATCCGCTCGCGAGCGGTGAGCTTGCCTTTTTTGTGCTGGCCCTCGATACGCTTTTGCCCGCCGCCAAGACGGGCCTGGGCGCGTTTTTCGTCCAGTTGGCTGATGATGTCCTGCATTGAAGAACCTCCTTGAAACCGAAACTTTCTTTCGTGAAGTGATGCTTGTTGAGTGTTTATTCGTTCAAAAAAATCAGTAATTCGCGCGCCGCTGCCGATGGTGATATCCGGCCTTCTTCCACTGCTGCAACGAAACCTGATAATTCTGTCCTGACTCGCGGGTGTTCGCGAAAACGATGTTTGAGGCTGACATCGATGAGTTCCCACATCCATGCCGCCGCTTGATGCTTGCGGCGGGCGGCCAGTTCGCCGCTGGCGGTCATGATGTCGCGGTAGCGTTTGACGGTGTCCCAGAATTCGGCGATGCCCTCTTTTTTGAGCGCCGACAGGGTGAGCACGGGAACCGACCAGTTGGGACTCATTGGACGCAGCATGTGCAACGCGGTCTTGATATGTGAGCGCGCCGTCTGTGCAGCGGCCGGGTTGATGTCGGCCTTGTTGATGACGATGAGGTCGGCCAGTTCCATGACGCCCTTTTTGATGGCCTGCAATTCATCGCCCGCGTTGGGCAGTTGAAGCAGACAAAAAAGATCGGTCATGCCTGCCACGGCGGTTTCGGACTGACCGACGCCGACGGTCTCGACCACGATCACATCGAACCCCGATGCTTCGCAGATCAGCATGACTTCGCGCGTTTTTTCGGCCACGCCGCCCAGGCTGCACGCCGAGGGGCTTGGCCGGATGAAGGCGGCGGGTTCGCGCGAGAGCAGTTCCATCCGGGTCTTGTCGCCGAGAATCGAACCTCCGCTCAATGTGGACGAGGGATCGACCGCCAGCACCGCCACCCGCAAGCCCTGCTCGACGAGGTGCAGACCGAAGGCTTCGATGAAGGTGGATTTGCCCACGCCGGGCACGCCCGAGATGCCGATGCGCATCGCGCCCCCGGTATGGGGCAATAGCGACTCCAGCAGCGCACGGGCGCGGATGCGGTGATCTTCGCGTTGAGACTCGATGAGCGTGATGGCCTTGGCAAGCGGGCGCAACTGACCCGCCAGCACGCCCTCGAAGAGCGCGTGGTCGGCGGTGTCCAGGTGCGAAGCGGGCAGGCGTTCGCTCTTATTCAATTTTCACACTACCTATGTCTCGGTCAGACCGGGCGCAACGTCAGGCCGTCACCGCACGCGCGGCGCGGATCTGCTTGAGTATTTCACGCGCGCAGGCCGGGATCGGCGTGCCGGGGCCGAAGATGGCTTTTGCGCCTGCGGCGTAGAGCGCATCGTAGTCCTGCGCCGGAATGACGCCGCCGACGAAGGTAATGATGTCATCCGCGCCCAGTGTCTTGAGTTCCCGGATGATTTCGGGAACCAGCGTCTTGTGCCCGGCGGCGAGGCTGGAGCAGCCCACGGCGTGCACGTCGTTTTCCACTGCGTGACGGGCGGCTTCTTCCGGTGTCTGGAAGAGGGGACCGATGTCGATGTCGAAGCCGAGATCGGCAAGGGCCGAAGCCACAACCTTGGCGCCGCGATCATGGCCGTCCTGGCCGAGCTTGGCAACCATGACGCGCGGACGGCGGCCTTCTTCAGCGGCGAAGGCTTCGACTTCGGCCTTCAACTCCTTCCATTCGCTGTTGTCTTCGATAACGGCGGCGTAGACGCCGGAGACCGCCTGCGGATTGGCGCGGTAGCGGCCAAAGACCTTTTCGAGCGCATCCGACACTTCGCCGACCGTGGCGCGCAGGCGAATCGCCTTGACCGAGAGATCGAGCAGATTGCCTTCACCGGTCTCGGCGCAACGGGTCAGCGCCGCGAGCGCCGCTTCGACCGCCTGCGTATCGCGCGTGGCGCGGATCTTTTGCAGCCGGGCAAACTGCGCTTCGCGCACGGCATGGTTGTCGATTTCCAGGATTTCGACCGGGTCTTCCTTGGCGAGACGGTATTTGTTGACGCCGACGATCACGTCCTTGCCGGAGTCGATTCGCGCCTGC
>Ga0209737_10003507_pt1 | contig 10942 bp, 8 predicted proteins | sample TergutCu122P3_FD_187284 | JGI IMG/M metagenome (GOLD analysis project Ga0209737, IMG submission 187284) | Cubitermes ugandensis P3 segment gut microbial communities from Kakamega Forest, Kenya - Cu122 P3 (SPAdes) (version 2) | ecosystem: Host-associated > Arthropoda: Insects > Digestive system >...
CTCAGATGTAGCTGTGCACTGCGACATTACTACAAACAGACCACGCCCGTATGTCTCCAAAACCCTCCAACGGCAAGTTTTCTACTCTCTTCGCGGTCTTGGCCACCTCGGAACAAGGGCGACAGCCAAACTCATTTCCCAGCGATTCGTGTGGCCTGGCGTGCAGAAGGACTGCTGCGCCTGGGCACAAGCATGCCAGTCTTGCCAGCGGTCAAAGATATCCAGGCACACCACCATACCACTGGGAGACTTCACTCTGCCTACGTCCTGGTTCCAGCACGTGCACATTGACATTGTTGGCCCACTTCCAACATCAGACGGCTTCAGATACTGCCTTACGGCAGTAGATCACTTCACATGCTGGCCGGAAGCCATTCCCCTGCAGTACATTACGGCGGAGACGGTAGCCCGCGCCCTGCTCTCCGGGTGGATAACTCGTTACGGATGCCCACAAACCATCACCACCGACCAGGGCCGGCAATTCGAATCGCAGCTCTTCCACTCCCTGGCCAACATGTGCGGCATCCATCTGTCCCCACATGATGGCTTTCCATCCAGCCACAAATGGCCTTGTGAAGCGGATGCATCAATCACTCAAGGCCGCCATCTGTATGTTTATACAAAAACACATTCCGTATTCAGTAATTAATGTAGAAAAATTTTGCAAAGATAAGGAGTTGGAAGCTTGTGCTTTAAAATTAGACTTCTTATCTGTTAAAGTGTGTATCATTACTGTTTACAGATCACCTAATGGTAATTTTCAGTATTTTATAAAAGATTTAGAAAATATAATTAAAAAAATTTATAAACCAGATGTTCAGTTAATAATTTGTGGTGATATAAATACAAATTATCTCATTAAATCTAAAAAAAACAAGAACTAAATAACATACTAAACTCTTACGATCTTGTAAGTGTAATAAACTTTCCTACAAGAGTCAAAAACAACTGAAGATCTGCAATAGATAGTATTTTCCTTGATACAACTCAATTTGGAAGGTACACAACCTGTTGAATGGTGAATGGTTTATCGGATCATGATGCCTAGATGTTAGAATTATATGTTGCAAATCTAAATAGTAAAAGAAATAATCATAAAACTATAACTATAAGGAAAATTGACTTTAACTCAATTAATGAATTCAGAGACAAACTGAGTAGTGAACTTTGGCAAAATGTTTTTGAAAATGTTAATAATGATGTTGACACCATTTTGAACTCATACTAAATACATATTTACAGATTTTTTACTTTTGTTTTCCTAAAAAAAACAGTTAATGAGTCAACATCAAACAAACAATGGATAACTAAAGGCATTATTAATTCCTGCAAATGGAAATGCTTTATTAAATAATAAACACCAACCAATGCACTTCACACTCAACACTGTATTAGTCTAGAGTGCTGATTTCAGTGTTAAAACACATAAAAACACATAAAACTACTCCGACATGTTTCGATCTTAACAGATCATCATCAGGGAGTATGTCGTACCTCGTTAAAGTTACTGAATTATTTAAAAACTGAATTTAAAATCCTTAAAAATCATTCCTGGTGTTGTGGCAGCAAAACTGCAATAAATTTAAAGTGTTATGCAATTGATATTGATTTAATATAGATAGCTAATTATACTTGAGATTGTTCTGATATATAATAAATATTTTAAATTTATTGCAGTTTTGCTGCCACAACACTGGGAATGATTTTTAAGGATTTTAAATTCAGTTTTTAAATAATTCAGTAACTTTAATGAGGTACGGCATACTCCCTGATGATGATCTGTTGAGATCGAAACATGTCGGAGTAATTTTATGTATTTTTATGTGTTTTAACACTGAACTCAGCATTCTAGACTAATTTATTTTTGAGTGTGAAGTGCATTGTGTTGGTGTTTATTATTTAATGAATTGAAAAAATGGACTGTGAAACAATGAAATTTGGAAATGCTTTATATCTACTTTGGTATTATTCTTACTTGTATCATTTGCCCCTCCCCTTTCTACAACTACATCTTCAGTCCTCAACTTTTTGATTTTATCTGTCACAGTGTTTACAGTTGCATCCATTCTGGTACCTGGTTTTATGAAACTGGAGACTTATACTTTGCACCTAGGTTATGTTGAAGTCCAGTAGCACAGTTTCTCATATGGCTGTCACAAATCATTATAATTTTGTGACTCTTTCTTGTTGAACTAGTCACGCTTAGTGTCTTCTTTTGGTATTTCTTCCCGAAGCTTCTTGGGCACGAGTTTATGTCTGTTACAGCTGAAGCACTTGAAGATTCATTTTCCTCATTTAGATTAGTTAAGACCTCAAACTTTTTGCAGTTTGTGGGATTAATTGTATGAGATTATTATGGGTAATTCTAGATTTGTTGGTTAAATTTGATGTGACATTGATCCAATTGTCTTTTGAAGCTGGAAATTGAGACTGCTCATCTTTAGAATAACTGTTGTGTTTCATCGAGTTAGACTGGGAACAAGATCCTTCATCACTTTTATCTTCCTGTAGCAGTTTTATGTGTGTGTGTGTGTATATATATATATATTATAAGAAGATATTTCTGACTTTGCTTTTTGAGGTTGTAGTCTTAATTATTCACAACTTAAACATGCCCTTCCCCCCCACTTATTTTATATATGAAATTCAGAGATGCACTCTGTGCACTTACACCATGTCTGAGGGCTCTGTCTGTATTTTGTACAGGTGTTTAATAAAAATGAGATCCAGCATGGAGTGAAAAGGATGTTGAAAAGCAAAGTGAATTCTGTGAAATGCATTGGTTCCTTGGATGCTCTTATTACCATAAATATGGAAGCCCATCATTGTTTAGTTTTCTTAGTTTAATCCAGTTTCAGAGTGGCCATAAATGATTCTCTGTAATGCATAAAGTAGTCTATGTGCACAGCTCTTTTGTTGCTTGGCTTGTATAACATAACATGATGACTGTGATGGTGTGGCAGTAAATACAGAGAATTTGTCTACAGGATTCTATGTTTATAAGATAAATAAGCAATTGCTGGTTGTTATGGAATTTGTTCAGGAGAGACTGAAAAACAGCTAGAGTCCATTGGTATAGTTGTTCCAAGGGACAAGATTTGAACCTGAAGCTGGCATGCTAATGAGTATCGTCCATACAAACTATCAACAGAAGAACCTCCATTAGAGATACGTTTTTCCTAAATGCTTGAACTATTCTATAGTGAAAACACTACATAAAAAAGGTGAGAGAAACTGCATTTCTAGCTACAGACCAGTATCTGTATTGACTTCATCTCAAAAGTCTTTGAAAAAGTTACGTACAATAAACTACTCAGACACTGAAATAATAACATACTAGTTAAAGAACAATTTGGATTTAGGAAATATCAGACAAACAAACTAGCAACCTATGAATTAATTAATGACATTGCAAGTGCTGTTAATGACAAATTAATTGTGGGAGGGATTTTCTGTGATTTAGCATAAGCCTTTGATTGTGCTAATCATGATATTTTACTGTCAAAATTCAATTTCTATGGAATAACTGGTAAAGCTTATGAATGAATCAAATCATACCTTATGAATAGGTGTCAAAGATCGGAGATAAAAAATAAAAATTTCAATTATTATACATTTTTCAGACTGGAGAGTCAAAACACTGTTCCACAAGGATCAATTTTAGGTCCTTTAATTTTTTATCTCTACATAAATGATTTAGCAATAACTGTTAACAGACAATCAAAACCAATTTAATTTGCAGCTGATGCTTGTGTAATATTTACCAATTCAAATCTCTAAGATTTGAAAAATGATATTAAAATTTAATTTGAATCGTTAAGTAAGTGGTTCAAAGCCAACAGACTCTCACTGAATTTTGATAAAACCCATTTCATGCAGTTCACAACTAAAAATAGTCCTCAAATTGTTCTGGACATTAGTTATGCTAAAAAATTTATTTCTAAAGCTTATGATACAAAATTTCTTGGAATATTTGCAGACAGTACACTGTCTTTGAAAATTCGTATTGAACAAATTACACACAAATTAAGGGCAGCTGGCTATGCAGTGAGATAAGTTAAGCCCTATATATCACAGGAAACACTGAAGATGGTTTACTGTTTCTATTTTCATTCCATTATGAACTACGGATTAATATTTTGGGGAAACTCTTCACATAATATAGAAATTTTTAAAATACAAAAACATATAGTCAGAAATATGACAGAATGCAGAAGTAGAGACATGTGTACAGACTTATCTGGGACTAAAAATTCCATCTCTTCGCTCACAATATATACTATCACTTCTCTTTTTGTAGTTGATCAAATTCTGATGTCTAGCACATAAATACCAGACAAGAATGTAACATGATGAACATTTATCACTATATCAAAAAGGATACACACATACACACACACATACATGACATCGATTCAACATTTGTCCATCGGCAGATGAATATGACTCTGCGAAACTGGCATAAAAGTAGTTAACAGTCTCCCACAAAGTATGGAAAATTTAAGTGATAATGCTAAACAATTTAAATCAGACCTAAAGAACTATTTATCTGCTTACCCCTTCTATTGTGTAGAAGAATACTTTAATGTAAATAGAGAATGATGAACTAAGCTCAATCAGTTGTATTGTACCAGCTACTACTGTATGTATGCCATATTTTTGTGACTTGTTCTATATCCAACGTGTTTTGGATCATAGAATTCAAATAAATTCAATTCAGTTTTCAAAACCTTATCCTAGGTAGGTGCTGTACTTTTCAATCTTGGTACATTAACCCTTTCTTGCGTCTAATATAGCACAATACAGTTAATTAAATGTCTTCTGACGTTGGTGCTATAAATGTAGTGTACAAAGTGCATTTAAATTAACAGACCTGATGATGTCATGATATATGGAATGGGATTAAGCAGTGCAGGTACCAAGAGGACTGCCATCATATAGTAATAAAAGAAAATCTGATTCAGAACTGTGATTCTTTTTATTTTTGCCACTTTCACAAGCAGATATCTTACAACATACACAATGAACTAGTGCATAAAATAAAGCAACATATTCTTTCTCGCTTCCCTCACTATCATCCAGTCATATTTCTTATATTTATAAGAGAATTTAATTTATCGAAGTCTCTACAAAATATACACAAGTAAGCAAAAACTCTGGAAGTGTATATTATCTTGAACAAGTTATCTGTATTTTTAACAGAAAGTTTGATTTATGAGTATTTAAAAAAAAAAACACCATACTAGCTTGTGAAACAGAATTGAAAATTATATCAGTTGTCTTGATTACTTTACGTCTTAGGTACTGTGAAATATACATGGCCATATTCAGTTTTATTTACAAAAAATATTGAGCCATAAAAATATGTAATTCTTTTTTGCTAAATACATATGAATTTGAATATTTTCAGAGGTTTGACCCTCAGGCACTGAAATGTATTGCTCTAAAACAGTATTATCCTCAGACATCTGCTGATCCTGTACCATTTCTTATATACATCACAAAGCTGTCATCATTTACATTACAAAAGTGTCTTAATTGCAGAAATTGCCAGTGTTATAAATTTATAAATTAATAAACCTCTGGAGATGCTTCTTTGTTTCAAACCAGGTTTTCATGCTTACATGGCAGATGCTGATCATAGGACAGTCATCTGGGTGTTGACATTGTGTAGGATTGTAAGTTGACACCAATATTTCAGAGAAATGCTCTGACTCCGTCTTCTGAGTGATGGGATGCTGAAGCAATTCTATCTGATAATCACTTTTATGTCCACCTAGACATAAATCTGCCACCCTGAAAATGGAGGCCACATGTTCCTTCAAAATGTCGGTGTCAACCTGCAATTGTACACAGTGTCAAAACTCAGAAGACTGTCTGTTATGTCAGATATGTACCATTGTCAACAAAATGAATTACAACTTTGAGTTTTCATAGCTTGAGAGAGAGTGACATATTCATCTATACCTTCAAGTGAAGTGGCTTATATTTTGCATGTATGAGATTTAGTTCTGCAGCTGGGTTCTCTAATGATAATACATCTGACTTTACTCTGTCCTCAAAAAATTCTTGCATATTTTAAAATAAGCCACTGTTTTGGTGAACAGGATTCAACATTTAATTATCATAGTATCCAATAAACATAATACAGAGGGTGTGGAACATATAATAGTAGAGACATTAGTTTGGAAAATCCTAGTAATTAGCTGGTAATATACAGTGCTGGCTGCTGTTTCTGGTGGTGCAGGTATTAATTGTTTTCTAGATGTGGACTTTTTTTCAGTGTGAAATTGTTGTTATTCATCTATTAGATTTTAAATTAAAAAAATACATGCTTGTCTTATGTAAAATTGCACTTTTATTATTACTCAACTTTTACAGCATATTACTTGTAATTTAAAGAGAGATATAACAGGATATGTCTCCATTTCCCCATCACTGTTTTCTTAGAATGGAATTATTGTCAGCTATAAACAGTGAATAGGGTTGTCACATTCTCTATATGTATATCTTTAGTATCAGGCACTTTAATATGATGTCAACACTTACAAAGTATTCATTTAGTTTGATCACCATCAAAGGCACTTTGAAAATCATGTTTCAACTTACAACTGACTGTTGGAAAATATACCTTATTTTTTTAATTGGCAGAACAGTTGTGTTAATTAACTTTGATTTTAAAATACAGGTACATAGCATAAATAAATGTGCAGTGCAACTGTTCATACCATGTACAGAATCACAACCTTACATATTTCTCGACGTGACTTCAGAATCGCTAAGTACAAACAACCATAGACCACCCAACTGAAGAACAGCCATCTAGTTCCAATGTAATATGAAAGATTCTTACTAAAGATGGCACAAAAGCTGACATGGTACCTGGATGGTTGAATGGATGGATGGTAGCTAAACAAATTCAAAACACACCATTATCTTACACTTTACAGCAGTGTTTTTATGCCTTTGAATAAACACTCTGTAGCCAAACAGTTTCACTGTTTGTAGATGACAAATACCTTTCTCCCCCATGACTTAGCCTTTGTTATCCTACACTTAATATGAGGCTTGATCTTATTTTTGGTGCCTCTGAAGATGAGATAAGTATCACAAAACTAATAAATCTGTTTGCAGAATAACTGAATTAGAATGCCAATTCCCAACCAATAGTGGAACCAGTTTTACCTGAATAATGCTTAGAATTTCAGACTTCTTAAAAAAGGTATAAATATATATCTTCTAATATACAATCTTAGCCCTAGCCCTTAGAAACAAATGACACTATTTACAGGCATATGTACAGCAGAATTGGCTCATGGCATCTGTGTGTTGTACAACCCCTACATTTGGTAGCAAAATTTTACAGTTTTTTAACAGCTGATAAGTGGCGTACTCCTAAAATACAATTCAACAATACATATTTGAAGAAAATTTGTAAATAATAACAGTTTTAGTGTAACTTAATTAACTTATTAATAATGAATAGGAAAAAAGACAAGGTTTCCCCAAATTGATGTGATGGTGCACTTAATTTCACAAAAATATATACTTCTTTTAAAATATAATACACAGTAACTGCCAGATTTCTTACAAGTAAAGGTTATGTCATGCCTTTGTCTAAGCACAAGGCCTGAAGGTATATTAGGGGTGAGGTGTGGAACAGACAATGTATGTGGTTGAGTGAGTGGGTTTCTTAGTTGTTCTGGACGTCGTAGCACGTGAAAAAGCCATACCTCTGTTGGGAATTAAATCCTGGTCATACACCCCATAGCTAGTCATTTAGTGACTAATATGGCTCCTATTGCTAAACATCAGGCCATATTACAAGAAGGCCATATAAACTTATGAAAACACTGATGTATAAATTCCTGCTTCTTTCTCAGGGTTTTGACACTGTGCAGCACTGGAAAAGTGTCTTGATATGTTGAAGGAACATACTGCCTTCAATTTCAGGGTCAAAGTGATCATATAAAGATTGAGGGATTTGTGATACCATAAGCAGTTGGGAAGGATTAGACTGCATGGAAGTAGAACATTACTTCAGAAAGTCACTGACTTTTTTTCCACTGCTACAGAAGAAAGAATCCAAACTTGTGTTTGGAAAACTATTCAAACATGAAAGGTTACATATTTTAACTTTTGTTGAAAAGTGATATCCCACTTCTTCATAAGGCCACTTATTTTCATGGTATGTGCATCAAATTTTGCAGTGTTCATGGGCAAATGTTTCTGTAAGTTTAAGGCTGGTAAAGGTCAGTCACCAGCTATTCTCTTAAAAATATTTTTAAGTGGTTTGAGGATTCTGTTCTTCTGGGAAGTTATGCTCCATAACTGGGTAACTGAATCCCAGCATTTCGAGGCAACACTTTGCTATCATTTTCAAGGGAGTATATGTCCATGAAGAATGCCAGGAGCAGGTGGAAATGTGACTTTGTGTATAGGCACAGTGTATCTGGTTGTAGGCTGTCTGTAAAGGTCTGGATATGATTACTCAGTCTTGCAGTGTCATATCACAGAAGAATGGAATCCTTAGCTACACCACTGCATAAACCTGAAACCTTGCATGTTGAACTCTGATGTTGAATTTTGTGGTAAGTGAAATGTATTATGAAATATGTGTGTAGGGACTGTACAACATAATGATCAGTAACAGCTAACTCTGAGTTTTAACCATCACAAATTCAGTTTGAATTCACAAACTGATTATGAATATGAGTAATGATAATTCCATACATTATAATATGTAAAATTGGTGATAATCTCATACAGAATTTCAGGAACAAGTCAAATAAATATACAAATTATACAAATATGTTACGGTGTAGGTCACTTATAAAATCTTATAAAAATGAACTGAAGAAATTGTCTCCCGTGTTGACATGTAGGTTATCTTCAATGTTGCAACACATAATGTCTATATGTGGCACTAACAGCTGTACGTAAGGTGGTACTGCAAATTTATACTGTAAACCAGTAGGTAATATCACACACTACATTGTTCTGGATATAATGTTTATTGTATCCTCCAGTCTGTCACTTGCACCAAAATATACACACGGCTATTGTTCTGTTCGAGATCATTTTATCAGTTAATATGTCTGCCAGGAATGTAAACTGCATCTTTTACTGACTGTCAAACTGGGAAATTACATTTCAAGCTAAGTTACATAGTGATGGATGTCTGTATCCAAAAATATGCACAGTACTAACATCTTGAAACTTGATTGATATATTATCAGGAATCAACTGCATTCTGGCAGACGATGCTGTCTACTTTGTGTAGAAGCTGGTTTGTTCCTAAATAATAGACACACTAATATAAGTGGCTGATGTTGTCACTTCTCATTTACTGTCACTGGATTATAACAATTTATTCTTTCATCTTTTGGACATGAAGTGCTAATTGATGATCAAAATAAACTAACAATGGCAAGTTCTAAAGTCTGATGGCATTGCACTTAACCCAAATGCACACAAGAAAGTCATATTGCAATGTTAGATTTAAATTAAAGTCTTTATTTTTGTGGCAATTATGTTAGCTTCATTACAAAGATATGTCATTCACACTATCACTGTAAGCACATCACCACCCCCTCCACCATTTCGCTCACATTGAGGAGGTTGTAACGTCCTTTGTACTGGTGGAAGTACTTTGAGGTTAATAATACGCTTAGCAAAGTCTTTATGTGCTCCTGCATCATCAAATGTGGCTGCAGTGTTTTTTCTGACATCTGGATTCTGTGCCTTAAAGAGTAAGATCTGGCTGCTTCGATGTGCTGAGTGCAGGCCTGGGTGAGGGTCAGAACCCTTCCCCAGACCAGGTGTTCCACCATCATCCATCAGTTCTAACATTTCTGCTCCGCCTCCTGCACCTGGTGGTTCACCAGGTCCTGCAGTAGATGACAGTGGTCTTACAACACTAACCCTTGGTAAATCTGATGTCCCAGAACCTTCAACACCTGATCCTGCTCCTGGTCCTACTTTGCTTGAAGCATTTCCCACCATTGCAGACCCAGCTTCATCTTTTAAGGGATTTGCATACCGCCGTAAGTTCTCTTCATTCTGCAGATTGTTGGACTTTTCATCATCATGGTGTCGGTGACATGGTCCTCCTAGTGAAGTTGAACCTGTTAAAGTTCCAGATGCGTGTCTTCGTCTCAGCATCTGGTGCCAGTAATACAGACCACCAACACCAACAGCAAAAGTGATGATGAGAACTATGCATATAAGTGCTATTAAATATCCATTACCTGAAAAACAGATATTTGTCTTGTCAGTATATTTATATTTATTTGTTGAGCTTTCTTTTAGCTTCATGGCATATTAACCCTTTTCCTGTCAATGAACCACTAGAACCAATGACAGCACTATGCTACAGCTGTCATGATGTGCTTCAGCTGGCACTTCAAGGCTGTTTTTCTGTTGCTTGTAACTTAATTGTTCATATGCACCACTCTCAACTAATCTATATTACTGTCTTATAAAACAATACTGCAATTATTACAAAAAATAGAGTTATTTAAAAACAGTTGAGTCTGCATGTAATGAGTAACATTTGACTGGGGTGATATACATGTTTTCCACAATGGAATAAGTCTGTTATTTGCATGATTTAAGAAAGACTGAATCTTAAACCAGGTTCAGTATGCAGTTTATGACTGTTTATTGTAAAAGCAGGATCAAAATAGACATTCACATACGTACACAGCTGAGGAAGGAATCAAAATTCTATGACTGATAAACACCAACATATGCACTTTTTCACTTTCAAAACTGTATTAGTCTAAAATGTTAATTTCAATGTTAAAATACATAAAAATATTTAAAGGTACTCCGACATGTTTCGATCTTAACAGATCATCATTGTTAAAGTCACTGAATAATTTAAAATTGTTTAAAAGTTTAAAACCAGAATTTTAAAATTCTGACGATCAGTCCTGGT
>Ga0209737_10003508_pt1 | contig 10941 bp, 7 predicted proteins | sample TergutCu122P3_FD_187284 | JGI IMG/M metagenome (GOLD analysis project Ga0209737, IMG submission 187284) | Cubitermes ugandensis P3 segment gut microbial communities from Kakamega Forest, Kenya - Cu122 P3 (SPAdes) (version 2) | ecosystem: Host-associated > Arthropoda: Insects > Digestive system >...
GCTGGGGGAGGTTAGCTTCAGCATCGGCAGGCAGAGGGCAGTGACCGCCACGGCGCTGATCAGCAGGCAGGCGCCGGGAAATCGCCGGTCAACAAGTTTCCAGAGAACAAACGCTGTAATCAGGCAAATGCCCGCAAGTATGGGCAGACCTTTAATGCCGGCAAAACCCTCAGGATAGGGCAAAGGCGCAATACCCTGCAACGGCGGCCAGAACTGGGCCAGTCCGGCCAGTCCCAGCGCCAGGGCCGCAAGCCCGAACAGGCCTGCCAGAACAAGAAAAAAGGCGCGGCTGTTCGCCTGGGGCAGGTTCACGATGGCTTTGCCCAGCACAATGGCCAGTAGCGGCATGAGCGGCAGTACGTCGAGACAGAATTTTGCGCTCATGGCGGAAAGCAGCAACAGCCCCAAGGCAAGATGTATCCATATCCAGGCGCTTCCGCTGTTTTCCTTGCGCGTGGAGGCCAGCCGCGTGAAGGGCCGGGCCAGGGCGTTGCCCCAGGACACAAAGAGGGGAACAAGCATCCAGGGAACAAGCGCCAGCGGCAGCACTGCGGCATAGAGCCATGCGGGGTCTGCGGGCGGCCAGTAGGGCGGCAGGAAAGGGGCGATGAGTTGTGCGCACAGCGTCCGCAACTGCATGTCGCCCGGGCCGTAAATTATTGCTGCGCACAGCCAGGCAAGCGGCAGGACGAGCAGCACGGCGAAACCTGCCGCGGCGTCTATTTTATTGAAACGCGTAAAACTGTCCTTCCACACTACAAAGATTACGGTTCCAAGCACAGGCAGAATGATGCCGAATAAGCCGCCCGTAAGCCCGGCCAGTGCTACGAAAGCGCAGCCGATGGGCAGCCACAGCAAGGAGAGATTTTTATTCCAGCCCCGGAGCAGACAGGCTAGGCCGAGCGTCAGCAGGCCGGTAAAGAGCAGTTCCGGTCCCACCCGGTGCGCCAAAGCGGGAAAGGCGAGGCAGGACAGCAGAGCCAGGCCGGAAGCAAAGGCTGTGCGGCGGCCATAGCCCGCGCTGAGGGCCAGAAACCAGGTCGCCAGCAGGGTGAGAATGCCGGAAAGGGCAGCTCCTGCGGTGTAGACCACAGGCCCGTCCACATAAGGCAGCGTATTGAGCAGGCGCAACATCCAGAACCAGACAGGCGGAAATGCGGCAGGCGCCATAAGCCATTGTCCGGAGGCGACCATAAGCTCGTAGCTTTGGGCGAAGTCCGCTTCTTGAGGGAACAGCCAGGGCGCCAAGGCGGCATAGCCCACCGCAAACTGCACAAGCAAAAGTAGCGGAAGCGCCAAAAAGGCTATATAGGATAAGCTGTTGAAGCAACTCTCCGCAAAGCTGGTTTTCAGTCGGGCGCTGCTGGCGTCTGCTGCTTCTGTGGTTGCTGTGGCTGCAGTTGCGGCGGAGGCGTCTGTGGCTGCTGCTGTGACTGCGGCGGAAGGGATGGCGGCGGAAAACCTGCGTCCTGTGCTCGGCATCTGTGATGCGGTGTCCGTTATAGGTGTTTCCTGGACGGGAAGCGCGGAAGGGTCGGCTGGCGGTTCGGCTTCGTGAGTTTGTGCAAAGCGTTCCCAAGCCCTGGAAAAGAATGCGGCTTTCCGTTGGCTGCCGGCTTGCGTGGTGGATGTCATATTTTTCCTCCTATAAGCAGAATGCGGCAGACCCAAGGGCCAAGTTCGAGATACAGGCGATCGCCGCCGGGAGAGACGGTATTTTTTGCTTCCATAATATCCTGAATATTTGCGGCACTCAGCGAGGGCGGCAGCTTGATGCCGCTGCGTATGTTCTTGGGAGAAAAGTTTGCCACCGCCAGCAGGTGTCTGCCGTCCGGCAGGCGGGTCAACAGGGGCAGGACAGAAGGCGCATCCGTCTGCAAGGGGCCGAGCAGCATGCCTTGCGCGACTTTATATTGTGCGCGTATCGCATTCAGCCGGCCGAGTTGGGAGAGGTAGGATTCTGGCTGGCGCAATTGGGTGTCGAGCGGAGGATAGACGGTTGGCGCCCGCTCAAAGCCTTTGCGTGTTGCGGAACGCGCTGCAGCGGAGCTCGGGCTCCAGCCGCCAAGAACAGCGTGTCCGGGAGGTGTTTTGCCGGCAATATTGAGTGCGCCGGCAAGATCTGCGCCGGAGAGAAAAAATAGTCCCGGCATGGCGGCGCGCAGGGCTGTGAGCAGCAGATGGGGGCCAAGCGGGTTTGTATTGGATTTGGCGCGCTGTTCGGCCTGTTGCGCCTGCATCGCCAGCAGGGCCAGCGAGGGGCCGGTGGCATACAGGGTAGTGCCGTCCAGAGGGCACTGGGTTTGGTCTTTCAAAATTTGGCGAATCTTTGGGAGCGCGCTCGGCGGAAAGGGGGCAGCCTCAAGCATCTGAAGACGTATGCCGTCCGGGCCGGGCATGCTGCGCGCAAAACGGCGTTGGTCAAAGTGGAGAGACTGCGTGAGCAGGGTGCGCAAGGGGGCGGTATCTCCCGTAAGCAGGGCGTATTCAGCCGCTGGAGAAGTAATGTTGTCTTGGATGAAGTCCGTTCCGGCATCCAATAGTTGGGCATTCAAGCCCGCCGGCACGGGATCACGCTGGATAGACCAGCCGCCATAGCGGCGGATTTCCCGCACCAGCGATCGCAGGGCGGAGGGAGCGGGTTCCAGGCTGCGCTGTGCGGTGTGGTACGCGGCATCCAGGCCGAACAGCGGATCAATGTGGATGCCGGCCAAAGCCTGACGCAACACGCCAACCTGCTGGATGATGCTGCCCGAGAGTATGCGTTGCGCCGCGCCGGAGGGGTCTTCCCAATTCAGCACAGGGCGTGTGGGCTGTGCATGGTAGCGGAAAACCCAGCGTCGGAGTTGGCCGTCGCTACCGCGTATTTCGCCGGTGGCGGCCCAGCCTCCGGGACGTGCCCAGGCCAGGCTGTCGCGCACCATGGCGGGCGGCAACAGCTGTTCCCGGCTTAACATGGCGATCTGTTGCTGGTTGAGGGGCACAGCGTTCAGGCTGTTGGCAGCTGGGGCAGGGGGGAGGGCCGTCCAGTTCGCGCGCGGAATTTCCACCATCATATATGCGCCGGGATATTCGCGCAGGGCGCGGACTGCCAGGGCGAAGTCAGGTCCGGCGCCGGTCGCGGGGGAAAGAATATCGCCGCCAAGCTGGAAGCGCCTCTTCTCGGCTTGGGCGGCAAAGTGTGTAAAGTCTTTTTCGCTTCCGGCATGTTCGCTGAAACGGAGGGAGACAGCATCGTCATCTGCTCCCGTGTGATCAAGAGTATTTTTATCGCGCCAGACAGAACCGGATTCGTTTACGGGGGCGACAAAGATTCCCCGGATGCCCGCTTGCTTGAGCGTGTCCAGAGCTGCGCCATCGGCCAGTTCCCTGAATGCCGGGCGTGTTCCCTCGGTGAGCAGGCTGGAGGGATGCACATACAGCCAGGTATCCGCGGCATCAAGCAGGATGCCGAGTTGCCTGTCTGTCGCCGGACTGCGCCAGGGAAGCTCCGAGCCAGAGACGATGCGCGCAAGCTCGCCTGCGCCGGCAAGCATGGACTGTTTTTCCAGCCACTGCAGATAGCCGGGGTCAGCCCGGGGAACGGGACTGTCATCGCCCTTGGGAATTTTGCGCGTTTCAGATTCCGTCAAAACGGGGGCGGGCGTGTTTGGCGTTTTTTTCCCGCCGCAGGCACTCAGGCTCAGGGCAAGAAGCGCAGCGGCAAACAGAAGGCCCGGCAGGCGGAGTATGGTCATGGGCTTCTCCAGATCATGCGGCGCTGAACAATGCAGCCTGCGGTTTCTAGTGTCATGCCACGCCTCATCTGTCGCTTCGGCGTGAAGATCGCTACGCCGGAAAGCGTGGTTCCCGGCTTGCTTCCGTCGCCTTTGGCGGCGCGCACCCCCTGTGCGGGGTTGCGGCTAGTGTCGCTTGACGCGACACTAGCCCGGATAGACGTCATTTGCCGATGGAAGTTTTGATAAGATCAGTAAGCTCGGTATAGGCTTTTTCCAGCTTGTCCAGCATGTCTTTCACGTTGATTGTTGCTTGCGCCTGTTCATTGACCAGATCCAGGGTGTTTTTGATATCTGCGCTGATTATTGACGAAGAATGCTGGATATTCTTGAGCTTCGACGTGATTTTGGCCGCATGGTCGGCGCTCTTGTTCGCCAGCTTTTGCACCTCGTCGGCTACAACCGCGAAGCCCTGGCCGTGTTGGGCGGCTCTGGCGGCTTCAATGGCGGCATTGAGCGAAAGGATATGGGTTTGGGAAGCGATCTTTTTTATATCGGAGACTATGTGCTCCGTCTCGGCAACGTTTTTGTCGGATTCCAGCGAAGATTGCAGATTTCTCTCTTGCGCCGCTTTCAGCGATTCGAAAGCAACAATGATTTGCGCCACACTTTGCGACATGGCCGCAATTTTTTCTGTAAACTCGTTGATGAATGTATCCAGCTCATCTTTTTTCAGGCGGGTTGAAATATCTTCCACCGAACCGACCACTCGGATGGGCACTCCTTTGGGCGAGCGCAGCGTCGAGCCGTCGGCCTTCAGCCAGATATATTCGCCGTCTTTCCTTTTGACGCGGTATTCGACATTGTAAGGCGTTTTATCCGAATAATCGTTCAAATGGGCTGCAAAAGCGCCAAGCGTCCTTTCCTTGTCCTCGGGATGAAGCCGGTCGCTCCAACTGTGCAGCACGTTGGGGAAGTCGTGTTCGCCGGAAAAGCCCAGCAAACGTCTGAATTCGTCCGACCACCAAAATATATTATTGCCGGAAACGGGATTGTTCGGGTCTACAGCCATATCCCACAAGGCGATGTCAATGCTTTTCTTTAACAAGTTGAAGCGCAGGCTTTCGGTTTCAAGCCGCTCCTGTATTTGCATTTTTTCGGTTATATCGGCCAATGCGCCGGCCACGCGAAGCGGCACGCCCTTTTTATCCCTCTGGGTGGTGCCGAAAGCGTGAAAATTCCGATACGTTCCATTTTTCAGCATAAGGCGGTTGGTCAGGTCGTACGGCGTTTTGCCTGTGCGGTCGTTAAGATGCGCCACAAACGCTTTTATCGTCCTGTCTTTATCCTCGGGATGAATTCGGTCGCTCCAACTGCTCAGCAGATTGGGGAAATCACTTTCGTCGGAAAAGCCAAGCATCCGGCGAAACTCTTGCGACCAGGTAAACGTGTTTTTCGGGTTGACCGGGTCGCCATCCACAACATTCATATCCCATAAGGCTACGCCCAGGGCATCGCTGGTAAGCCGGTACTTCATCAGGTCATATTCAACATCAGCCTTGTAGTTGCTCAGAATTTTGCCCACAAGGCGGGCAATATCCGCTTCATCTGGGGCTAAATGGTCGAGGTTTATTTCAGCATCGAAATTGCGTGCTTTGCCGGCTTCGGCAAGCTGTTCCAATATTCTGGACAAACCGGCAGAGCAATGTTTCGTTGCCTCTTGCGCATTATCGCTCAACATGACTTTCCCCCAACGTTAGCTTCAATACAAAAGCCACCGCTACCCAATGCCTTTTGAGGTCGCCATCAGATAGATTTCGTGCGGATCCAGGATGAGGATGACAGAGCCGTCGCCCATGATAGTGGCGCCGGAGATGCCTTTGAGGTCTCCAAGATACGCGCCCAGAGGCTTGATCACGATTTCCTGGCGTTCCAGCAGTTGATCCACGACCAGTCCCAGCCTGCGTTCGTTGTCGTGGATGACGACAACGGAGAGTTCTTCCGGCAATTCCTCGTAGGTCTTGGGCAGGGCAAGCATTTCCGCCAACTCGACAATCCCCAGCACTTCGCCGCGCAGGGTGACCGCCTTGCGGCCTTTCATATCCGTCAGGCGGGCGGATTCGATTTTCGTGGTTTCCGAAACCGCATCCAGCGGAATGGCGTACATTTCTCCGGAGACATTGATCATCAGGGCATCGATAATGGCCAGGGTAAGCGGCAGCAACAGGGTGAATCGCGTGCCCTTGTCTATCTCGGAGACGATGTTCACGCTGCCTTTGAGGTTTTTGATATTGGTGCGCACCACATCCATGCCCACGCCGCGGCCGGAGATATCGGTAATGGCTTCCGCCGAAGAGAAGCCTGGCGCGAAAATAAGCTCCATGGCCTCGCGGTCGTCAAGCTGCCTTGCGTCATCCGCGCTGAGGATGCCCTTGCGCACGGCAACTTCGCGCATTTTTTCAGGGTCAATGCCTTTGCCGTCATCTTCGATTTCAATGGCCACGGAATTGCCTCTGTGATAGGCGCGCAGGACGATCCTTCCCTTGACCGGTTTACCTTTGGCAATGCGGTCCGCTTCGGCCTCCACGCCGTGATCAACGGAGTTCCGGATGAGATGCACCAGGGGGTCGCCGATGACTTCCACCACGCTTTTGTCGAGTTCGGTTTCATCTCCTTCGACGATGAGGTCCACATCCTTGCCGCTTTTACGAGACAAATCGCGCACCAGGCGCGGGAAGCGCGAAAAGACGGAAGAGACCGGCACCATGCGCACTTTCATGATCGTATCCTGCAGATCATCGGAAATGCGCGCCATGGCATAGGTAGTTTCAGACAGGCTTTGGGCGACTTCGTTGATATCCGCTTCGCCGTCGTCTTCTTCAAGTCGGCGGGCGATGAGGGAATAGCGGTTGCGGTTGATGATCAGTTCGCCGATCAGGTTCATCAGGTGGTCAAGTTTTTCATGGTCCACGCGGATGGTGGAAGAAGCTCTGGAGTCGTGTCCTGCGCCTGTTCCGGCGTCTGCGCCGCCTCCTCCGGCCGGGGTGGCGGGCTTTGCGGCAGGCGCGGGTCTTGCCGCAGGCGCTGGAGTCGCCTTGGGGGCTGCCTCGGGTTTTTGCGCGGGTTTTGGCGTTGCGGCTGCAACGGTTTTTTTTGCCTCTTCGGGTGTGAGTGCCGGAGCCGGGGCGCCGTCCAGCTTGGCGCATTCCCTCTCAATGACCTCAAGAATGATGCTGAATTCCTGCTTGAGCAAATCCAGCATCAGGCCAAAGTCCATGTCCGTTGTACGCGCCTTGTCCACGATGCCCGCCGTGCGTTCGGCATAGAGTCTGGCTTCTTCTATTTTTATGAAGCTGCAAGCGTTCTGCACGGCCACAAGAGCGCGGTAGAGGGCGTTGATGTTGTCTTTATTGCTGTCGTCTTTTTCAAGCATGGCGCAGGCGGCATGGAAAATCTCCGCCTGCTGACGTATTGTTTTATGGAAAGCGGACAGGTCGTCTTCCTCATTGCCCATGGGAATAATAGCCGGGACGGCCGCATTCGCGTGCGCCGGACTTTGCGCCACAGCCGCTGCGGCCCTGCCGGAAGAAGGCGGCGCTGCGCACAGGCTTGCCGGCAGGGCGATCTCTCCGCCTGCCACAGCCTGTTGCAACTGGTGCAGAGTCTGGGAAATGTCGAAAGGCCGCACCGTGCCGTCAGCGCTGTCAATGGTGTTGACCAGGGCCTCCATCACGTCCACCACGAGCAATAGCAGGTCTATCAGTTCATGGCTGGTAGGCATTTCGCCGCGGCGTACGTTGTTGAGCAGGGTTTCGGCCTCATGGGTGAGGCTGTTGAGTTCAAGGAAGGCGATGATGCCGCTGTTGCCTTTAAGGTTGTGGAAATAACGGAACAGGTCGTTGATCATCTCGTCCTGTCCCTGTGGCTGCTCTTCAAGGGAGAGTAGTCTTGTAACGAGGCTTTCAATAATCTCACGCGCTTCATCGATAAAGTCTCTGAGATGGCTTTCTCCGAAAGCGTTCAGCCTGTAGGGGGGCAAGTCTTCGAGGGTCTGGATCCAGTCCTTGGCGTTCATGGCGGACATGGCTGCACCGTTGGCCTCGCTGTTCGGAGGGGCTGCAACGACGCCCGAGCCATCTGCAGGCGCAGACGGTTCCGGCGTTTCGGGCACGGCGTCTTCCTCCTGCGTATCTTTGGACGCTGCAGCCGCCGCAGGGATCGGAGCGGAGGTGGTGGATTCGCCGGCCATGATGGCGTCAATCTGGTTCATCAGGTGTTCTGTTGCCACATCCCCTTCAGTGCTGGCGCTTTCAAGGTTGTCTATCATCTGGCGCAAGGCATCCGTGGAAGCCAGAATTATGTCCATGATTTCCGGGGTAACATGCATATCCCCTTTACGCAGCTCGTCCAGAATATTTTCGCACTTGTGCGCGAGCATATTCATTTTATTCAGGCCGAGAAAGCCCGAAGCTCCCTTGAGCGAATGCATGGGGCGGAATATATCATTCAGCAGCCCGAGATTATCGGGAGCTTTTTCAAGTTCCAGCAAGTTAGGTTCTATGGTTTCGAGGTGTTCTTTGGCTTCAATGATGAAGTCGGCAAAGAGTTCAGCATCCATATCCATGAAATCCTGGTTCATATGGTATCCTTGCTATGCGGTCGATTCTGTTCAGTCTGGGGTTTGCGGTCCTGTTGCAGATACAGGCGGGTTGGAGCGTTGTCTGAAAAAACTATTTGCTACCCAAGCAGCATCTTTATATTGCGAATCATTTTTGCCGGCTCCGCGGGTTTCACCATATATAGATTGGCGCCGAGGCTCATGCCCAGTGCTATGTCCTGCTCTTTGCCTTCCGTCGACAGAACAATGACGGGCACATCTTTGTAAGCGTCCTGCTCCCGCAAGGTCTTGATAAACGTAAAACCATCCATGCGCGGCATGTTGACGTCGGAAATGATAAGGTCCACATGCCCCATGCTGTAAAGTTTTTCCAGACCGTCAAAGCCGTCCTCGGCGGTCGTTACCTTGAAGCCCTCGGACTTTACGACAAAGGCGAGAAGGTTGCGAATGGTCTTGGAGTCGTCAACAATCATTATATGCTTGCTCATGGGGTCATCCTAGTTCTGCAGTACTTTATCAATTATCGTTTCAACGGATACCACGCCCAAAATGCTTTCGTTCACATCCACAAGGCCGCAGATGTATTCCGCGCTTGCTCCGATGCGTGACTCCACATCCCACATGACTTGATCTTGTCTGAAGGTATACATGGTGTGAACCTTGTCAAAGATAAGGCCAACCTGCAGACCTTTACAATTGCAGATAATGATGAAGCGGTTTTCCTCCCGTACTTTTCGGGGCGTGGTGATCAGATCCTCAAGGTAGAGGAGCGGCGTGACCTTGCCCCGCAGATTGATGACGCCCGCGACATAGTCCGGCGCCATGGGCAGCAGGACGGGAGGCATGTAGCGCAGCACTTCGCTGACGGCCATGGTGGGGATCAGATAGACCTGCGCGTCCAGATAGAAGGCCACCATCTGTATGGCCTGCTCTTGCTTCAGGCGTTCCAGCAGCGAAGGTTCGCGCGGGGCTTCCTCGGCGCTTTCTGCAACGGCCTGCGTTTGCGCGGGCAGCGTGAGCGCCTTGGCGGGATGATGCCGTTCGGTTTGCAGCGCGCGTAGCGCATCGCCTCCGACATATTTACTGATAAACGCCTGTTCGGCGCTGCTCAAGTCCGCTTCCAAGCCGGAAGGCGGGGGCGCAAATGACTGCGCCAGGAGATATTCTTCGGGCTTTATGCTCATAAGTTCACGATTTCCTGGGCCAGTGCCGTGTATGCCAACGCTCCGCGGCTTTGCGGATCCAGATCGTAGATCACGCAGCCCTGCGCGCTGGCTTCGCGCAGACGGGTATCCACGCCGATAATGGTGTTAAACATGGCCGAGCCCATTTTTTCCTGCAACAGCTCCAATACGCGCATGCAGGCTCTTGTGCGCCTGTCGTACATGGTCGGCAGGGCCATGTATCTGACAGGCCTTGGCAGTACCTTGTTCAGTGTCCTCATGGTGTCAAAAAGCAATTTCAAACCGTACAGCGCCAAAAAGTCCATCTGGATGGGAATGATCAGCAAGTCGCACGCTACAAGGGCATTGACCAGCAAAATACCGACATGCGGCGGGCAGTCCATCAGAATATAATCGTACTCTCCCTGAATAATTTTTAGCGAATCCGCCAGGATCGCGCCTTTGTTTTTGCGATCGTGCAGGTCTATTTCAAGCTCGGAAAGCCGGATACTCGCGGGGGCGATATGCAAACGCCGCGAACTGACGTCCTTGATGATATTTTTCCAGAGCGCCTCACGCTGGTTTTCCTCCGCAAGAAACAGGTCGTGCAGGGTATGGGGTTGTTGTTCCGGATAGAGCCGCATATGCAGCGAGGCGCAGGCATGCGGATCCAGATCCAGCACCAGCACGCGTTTATCCATGCGCGTAAGCGCGGTCGCCAGGGTAAGTGCTGTTGTGGTTTTTCCCACGCCTCCTTTCTGGTTGGCTATGGCAATCAGCTTGACGTTCATAGGTTCACCGCCGGTCAAGCCGTTTTGCGGTAGACAATGGTTCCTTTGTGGTGTTCGGGTTTGAATGCGCGACTGATGTTGTGGAGAGATTCTGAATGCCCGATCAGCAGGGCGCCGCCCGGCAGCAGATTGTCGTAAAATGCGCTTATAACCCTGCGCTTCATGTCGTCGTCAAAGTAAATAATCACGTTTCGGCAGAAGACAATATGCGAGCGCTCCACGCGGGCGACCTGCAGTTTGTCGTTCAGGTTAAGCTGTCCGAAAGAGACAAGATGTTTGAGTTTGGGATCAAGTCTATAGTTATTATCTTCTTTCACAAAATACTTGGCGACCAGTTCTTTGGGCGTGGTGCGCAGGGCATACTCCGCATAGACGCCCCGGCGGGCGGAGGCCAGTACCGCTTCCGAAAGGTCGTTGGCGATAATTTTAATATCCCAGGTCGTCACTTCCTGCCTGAGCAGCTCATGGATGATTATGGCTATGGTGTAGGGTTCCTCGCCGGTGGAGCAGCCCGCTGACCAGATGCGCAGCCTTTTCTGGTTGTTTTTGCGTAAAGTGTCGATTGTTTCCTTCAGCACCACGTCCTGAAAAATCTGTAATTGTGGAGGATTGCGGTAAAAGCTTGTTTCATTGGTTGTGACGGCTTCAAAGAG
>Ga0209737_10003509_pt1 | contig 10939 bp, 7 predicted proteins | sample TergutCu122P3_FD_187284 | JGI IMG/M metagenome (GOLD analysis project Ga0209737, IMG submission 187284) | Cubitermes ugandensis P3 segment gut microbial communities from Kakamega Forest, Kenya - Cu122 P3 (SPAdes) (version 2) | ecosystem: Host-associated > Arthropoda: Insects > Digestive system >...
GCAACATACCATTTTGAATTTTGATTTTATCGCCTTGTTGATTTGGTCGATTTGTTCTTGGGACAAAATTTTTCAACCTTTCAACATTATCTTCTTAGAAATTACACTATGAGAACTTCATGGATGGTTCTGTAAAATGTATCGAGAGTGAACTACCTTTTGATCTGCCAGACGGATGGGTTTGGTGTCGGTTTTATATGATTGCCAACATTTTTGGTGTTGGTTTAGTAAGATCAAATGAGCAACAAAAGGAATTAGCAGGTTATCAATATTTCAAAATGAATAATATTGAAAATTTTACGGGTCAATTTAACCTTCTTAACATGCCTTTAGTTCGTGCAACAATAAACGAAGTTGAACGTTTTTCTTTAGCAGATGGCGACTTTTTATTTAACACACGGAACAGTTATGAACTTGTAGGTAAGACCACAGTAGTCCGGGGAATTAGTGGTAAAAAAATCCTTTACAACAATAATATCCTTAAAATCACTTTCAGAAATGATGTTTTACCTGAGTACATCAACTATTATTGTGTATCAAACATTGGTCAAACACTGTTACGTAGTTTTGCGTCGAATACTACAAATGTAGCGGCGATTTATCAACGACAAATTACAACAATGCTGGTTCCTCTTCCTCCGTTTGCTGAGCAGCGTCGTATTGTTTCTGCTGTTGAGTCTGCGTTTGCGGTTATTGATGAAATAGAAAACAACAAAACTGATTTGCACACTGCTGTTATTACTGCGAAATCCAAGATTTTATCTTTGGCTGTTTGTGGCAAACTCGTTCCACAAGACCCAAATGATGAACCAGCATCAGCACTATTAGAACGCATACGAACTGAACGAGAAAACCTCATCAAAACAGGTAAACTCAAACGTAACAAAAATGAATCCATCATCACCCGAAGTGATGATAACTCTTATTATAGTGGGTTACCAAGGTCGTGGGAACTTGTAACTCTATCACATGTAACAAATTCATTAACATTGAATGATGGAAACTGGATTCTGTCTGAGAATATGGTGTCAAAGGGTGATGTGAAGTTAATTCAACTCGGCTCTGTTGGATACATGGAATATGTCGATAAAGGCTTCAAATATCTAACTTCTGAGAGGTTTACGGAATTAAATTGTACTACAATTTTTCCGAACTATTTACTAATAAATAGATTGCTTGGTGACAGACTGAATGTTTGTATTTTGCCCAATATTAGTGGTATTCTAATAACAACAGTGGATACTTGTTGGATTGCACCAAACAAACACTATAATCAAAAATTTTTAATGTACAGTATAGCATCAAAGCGCTTTCAAGATAATGTATTTCTTAACTCAGCAGGTTCGACACGAAAAAGAATCAGCAAAGGAAATTTAATTCAAATACCTTTTGCTTTCCCACCTCTTGCTGAACAACAGCGTATTGTTATAGCCATAGAGACTGCGTTCAAACAGCTTGATAGTATATCCGCAATGGTTGAGTAAAAAAACGAGAATTTCTTCAGTAATGAACAGGTCTTCTCTTTTACCACGTTACGATTTTATCAACAAGTTCCTGCTGTTCGTTGGCTGTTCGGCGCAGATAAATTCGTGTTGTTTCAATGCTTTCGTGTCCCATTAAATCAGCAAGAAGAGCTATATCATTGTATTTTTCAAGGAAATTCTTAGCAAAGCGATGACGAAATGAGTGCGGATACACAACCTTTGTGTCTAATCCATATTTTTCGGCGTAGTTTTTTAGTTGCTGAGATATGCCACGAGGGGTAATCCGTTCACCAAAACGGTTAAGGAAAAGATATCCCGAGACTCTGTTTTCTTCTTTCAACCAATCAACTGTTTCCATTCGCAGATTCTTTGGAATATATAACCGTCTGAGTTTGCCCCCTTTAGTGTAAAGATCAAAATAGCCGACGTCTACATGTTCTACCTTGATTTGTATAAGCTCACTTACTCGTGCACCAGTCGCAGCCAAGTACCAAACGACAAAATACCATTGTTTGTTAGCGTCTTTTTTTAACGAGTTTTTTAGAAATTTATAATCAGCGTTACTGATTACGTTTTCCAAAAAATTCTTCTGTTGGATCTTAATAAATTTGAGTTGGAGGTTGGCCTTACCTAAAAAGTCTATGTACTTGTTGATGGCTTGAATCCGTAAGTTGACAGTTTTCGGTTTAAACTGTTCTAACAGGTACCCTTTGTAGGCAAGAAGATTTTCTGTGTTCACACAGTTGTAGTGAGACTGGAAATAATCTACAGTCCACAGGTACGATATTATTGTATTCTCCGAAAGGTTTCCATTTCGTAGATGTGTTTCAAATTGCTCTTTCATGATAATCACCATAAGAAATGACACTTTGCCCTTTGTGTGGATACGGCATATGAGCGTGTAATTTTATCGGGTTATAGTCGTACATAGTGGTGGGATATCTGAAAAAACAATAGATCTTAGGCGTTATTATTTGTCGATTCTAAAACTACGTATACACTATACGAATGATACATAAAATGTACACTTAAAACACAAATATTACAATAATCAGCTAACAAAATATGCGACCTGCCACTAAACACTAATAACGCCTAAGGTCTAATAAACTGAATACAAAACAGTGTTTAGACATTTTTAAAAGCGTTAGAACAAAGAAACCACGTTAAAGGCTACAACTCAGTTTAATTAAACAATACAATTATATAGAAATTCTGTTAATTGAATCAGTAAGATACATGATGGAGTCCATTAAAAAAAGTAAATGTCAACCGTACGTATTTTTGAGCTATAGTTCAAAGGATAGTTCTTTAGCGAAAAAAATTGTGACTCTATTAAAAGGTCGTGATGTACCTATTTGGTTCGATAACGTAGACCTTAAGATAGGTGAAAGTTTGTCGAATGAAATTAAACAGGCAATAACTAACGCCTCTTTCTTTTGTGTTCTTTTATCCCGTAATTCTCTTAATTCTGAATGGGTGAAAAAAGAGTTACAATGGGCACAGATTAAACAGAGTTTAACAAAGTTTTTCATATTACCCATATTATTAGAAAAAGTTGAACTACCCGACTTTTTAAAAGATATTAAATACGTTGATTTCTCTACTGTAGAGGGTTGTATAAGTAATATCCCTGAACTGTTAAACGTTTTGGGCGTTGAATCTACAACAAGTAAACAGCATCCAAGTGAAGAAAAATCATTGACAGCAAATGCAAATACACCCAACAGATTGGCTAACACTGATATTGCCCTTATAGCTGCTGTTCTATGCGCAGTTGCAGCAGTAGCTATATTGCTATTAATGACCAACAAATAAGTATTCATTTTTAATGTGTGAGCGTGAAATGAAAGTGGGAATGTGTATTGTATCGTAAATGTTACTTTGGATGCAAATGATGAAGGGTACATTAAATTGAATACGCACGAATTAATGTTTAGACATTTTCTAAAAAGTTATAGAATAATAAACCCGTGCTAAAGGAGAAGTGTTTTAAAAATAGCGTATATGATGAATAGCTACTTTATTGTAACGAATAGACTCAAAATGCATTTATCTCTTATTATGAGCAGTTACCTGAAGGTTGGAAGTATTGTAGCATAGGAAACATAGCTTTTGTAACTAAACTGGCTGGCTTTGAATACACAACTGATATTTTTCCCAATTTATCAAACGCAGGAATTCCCTTATTTAAAGGCCAAAATGTTCAAAACGGGGCGATTATTTACGAGTTTGAGTCTTATATCCCTGAAAGAATATCTGATAACTTACGGCGCAGTCAAATAGCTCGGAAGTGTATCCTTACACCTTATGTTGGAACAATAGGAAATGTCGGAATTCATAATCGAAAAGGGAAGTTTCATCTTGGTTCAAATGTAGGGAAAATAGAACTTTATGGAGGCGTATTAGAGGAATATATCGTAGCTTTTATTCGGAGTATAGCAGGTTATAACGAACTAATCAAAACAAAAAAAGCAACAGCTCAAGAAAGCATATCAATTCAGGCTATTCGGGATGTAATTTTGCCGCTCCCCCCTCTTGCAGAACAACAAAGGATAGTAAAGGCAATAGAGTTTTCTTTTGAGCAACTGGAACAAATAGTAGATAACCTTAACTGAGAATCTCAACGATGCTATCAAGCCGATTGTATGCCGTTTCAACAAGGTCTACTATACGTCGCTGTTCGGCTATTGGTGGAAGCCAAAGGCGTATGTCCATAAGTTGTTTCTTGGTAATACCCAATATTGTTGTTCCACGTCCGTAGTGTTTTAGTGTTTGCATTTTATTAAGCATAAAGTTGAATAAATAGCGACTATCTATTGCTTCGGAGTAGCGTGGTATAAGTGCTTGATTATCTTGACTGAAACACATATCGTGATTTAAGATTGCAACTTTTCCAAGGCCGACGCGAGTTACAACCACAACGCTACCTCTCGGCGCAACATTTGTCGTTGAGTTATCAAGACCAAGCTGTGTCACGTTACGTCTCGTTGTGATGTTTCCGTTGTTATCAATATCTGCACTTGAAAACCACGGTATGCCCTCGCCCCAGTACTCAGCTTTTTCTGTTGATGGGGTACCACCTCCAACAACTGAAAACAATATGTCTATTGGGACAGTTATCCATCCATCTGGCAAGTTCTCATAATAAGAGTTATCATCACTTCGGGTGATGGTGGATTCGTTTTTGTTACGTTTGATTTTACCAGCTTTTATCAGGGCTTCGCGTTCGGCACGAATACGATCCAACAAAACCGAAGCTGGCTCATCATTTGGGTCTTGTGGAACAAGCTTACCACAAACAGCCAAAGAAAGAACTTTAGATTTCGCAGTAATAACCGCTTCTGCGAGACTGTTTTTTCCATTTTCTATTTCTGTAATTATATCAAACGCAGAATGGATAGCTTCAACAATTTTTATCTGCTCATTAACTGGTGGAATTGGTAAAAACGTAGTCGCAACATGATCTTTACCTACACGTTGCTGACCAACAGCTCCAGAGAACGCTCCGATACACCCGTTAATGAAACGTTCAGTTTTGAAGAACCATAACAGATATTCAGGTATAATACTGCCACATAGCGGTCGAAAAATATGAAGTTCTGTTGTTCCCGCACCTACATAATTTGTTAACCCTCTAAAAACAACAGATTTTCTGTTTTCCAGACATGGCGTTATTTTTGCAAGACCGATATCGCCTTCTTCAAAATGAGTAAACCCAGATTTAACTTCACCCCATAATCGTTTTTGAGACGTAAAACAATTTGAAAATCCATCATCAATCAACGCCATGGGTACAAATGATACAGTTACAGAATCTTTGACATCATTTCGCGGATTCACAATACAAACATCTTGAATTTGCGCTAATTCCCATCCCTGAGGTAACTGCCCATAGTGTAATTTATCATCACCACGAGAAATAGCCGAATCTTTCTTGTCCCGTTTAATTTTGCCTTCTTTTATTAATCGCTCTTTTTCAGCACGAACACGTTCTAATAGTACAGATGCCGGTTCATCATTTGGGTCTTGTGGAACGAGCTTTCCTCGAATAGCAAGATCAAGTATCTTTTGGCGAAGCTGTTTTGTGTTCATTCGTCTACATCGCCAATCAGCTTTTCAAGATTACCAACAGCCGTAGCAATTGCTGCAGATTTTTCTTTTATCAAATTAAGCAGCTCAGCAAGCGTATAATCACCGGTATTATCACCAGATTTTATCCAAGTTATATCAAGGCTCGTTTTGTCACGAGATATTATCTCTTCATAAGTAAACCTACGCCAACGCCCATCAGGATTATCTACACTATAAGTTCCTTTACGAACATGACGATTTTCGGGATTATAACATTTCACAAAATCATCCAAATCACTTTCACGAAGGGGATTCTTTTTCAATGTGTGGTGTATGCCTGTACGATAGTCATAGATCCAAACTTCTTTTGTATGATGTGTTGGTGCTGCAACACGATTATCAAAAAATATCACATTTGCCTTTACACCCTGTGCATAGAAAATACCCGTAGGCAGACGTAGAATAGTATGTAAATCAGTGTTTTCAAGCAGCTTTTTTCGCACAGTTTCACCGGCACCTCCCTCAAATAACACATTATCGGGTACAATAACTGCAGCTGTACCATTTGCCTTCAAGAGAGTACGAATATGTTGAACAAAATTTAACTGCTTATTAGATGTTGTTGCCCAAAAATCTTGGCGATTATAAACTAAATCCTCCTGCTCTTGCTCACCTTGTTCATTAGTGAAAGTCAAAGAGGATTTCTTACCAAACGGCGGATTAGTCAGAACATAATCAAACCTATCACCCGGATCAGCAAGAAGCGAGTCCGCACGTGTAATTGGGGGTACACCATCGAAATCGCTTATATTGTGAAGAAAAAGATTCATCAAACAAAGTCTGTAAGTGCTTTGAACAATTTCCCAACCCTTAAAGGTATGAAACTTTAGCGATTTCTTCTGATCACTATTAAGCTTAAAATTATGCTCCAAATACGCTTTAACAGCTAACAAAAAACCGCCACTACCACAACAAGGGTCAGCAACACGCTTATCTGGTTCAGGTCTAACACACTTCACCATAGTATTGATCAGCGCACGTGGCGTAAAGTATTGACCAGCACCACTTTTAGTGTCAGCAGCAATTTTTTCCAACAAATCCTCATAAATATCCCCTTTAACATCGCTAGACATTGACGACCAGTTTTCAGAATCTACCATGTTTATAATTTTAGCGAGTTGAGCAGGATTTGAAATTTTATTCTGCGCCCCCGTATATATCTGCTGTAACGTACCCGATTGCTCTGCGAGTTTTTTTAAGACATACTCATAATGCTTAAACAACTCATCCCCACTCCTCACTCGCAGAGTATCCCACTCGCAATCTTTAGGAATACCAATAGTACGGCTATAGGGTGGCTTTGAATATTCACCCGCCATCTTTACGAACAAGAGATAAGTTAATTGTTCCAGGTAATCGCTCTTGCCTATGCCATCATCACGTAACGCATTTGCCATTGACCATATTTTTTGTCCAACATTTGAAGTTGTCATTAGTAGCCATCCAGTTTTACGCAGTTATTAAAAGCGCAGTATTAATCTCGTCGAGAACTACTTTAAATTTGTCACCAAACAATTGATAAAACCTGCCCAAACCCCCTTTATTGTCAAACGGTGTTAAATCTAGATCATCGGCTGTAATCCTAAAGGAAGACGCAACGTGATCGCGTATCATACGAAGCCATGTGGTTTGTTCTTCAGTGAAATGTATGTTTCCAGCGTTTTTAGCAAGCATCCAATCGCGAAAACGCAAATTTACTTCAGCTGAAAACGAACGTAACTCTTTTGTTTGTCCCAGCTGGAAACGTATTAACGAAATAATATCTGCAATCTGATTTACGACATTTTTCTCGTGGACTTTATCTGGGAGACGAAGAGAATAAGCTTTCCATAGTTCCTCAACTCGCAGACGATAGGGTTGATTATACAAAGCGTCATGAAGCTCTTTTATCATTTGAAGGGTTAACGGTCGATTACGGTAGCTTTGGCTGTAAATGATTTCTAAAGCGTCAATATTGTTTTTGTTTTCTTCAATGAATCGGGTAAAGGTTTCAATAGTTTGCTCTGCTTTTTTGTTGTGTTCAGAATCCCAGCCTTTGAACGTTACTTCGTCCATGTTTATGTTATCGATAATTTGGTCATGACTTTTTCGAACGGTTTCTATGTATTCTCGTAATTTTGGATTATTAAAGGGTGTAATGGCAGTATCAATTAATTGTGTCTGGACTATTTTGTGTTGCTCATCGGTCATATCTGTAGAATCGGCAAGTGTGTATTGTTCGTGGGCTTTGTCGTAAATATAGTCTTCATCAAAAGCGTTTAACAAGTTTTGCGCTATATTAATACAGTGTTCACCGCAAATTTCCCCAAATTTATCGTTTTCTTTGTTAGTCATTCGTTTGTCAAGTTTGATTAATCGATTTGCTAATGATGTTAAGGTATCGTTGTCTCGTGCGCCCATAGCGACACTCATCATCAATTCTTTTAGAGAAACAGATGGTTTACGTTCCAACTGACGTGAGGTGGTTTTTTGGGTTTTTGTTACCCCCACTGCATCAACTACGATATAGCCCAATTTACGCTCTTTAGCTGAGGGGGATACTCTGTGTAGGTTTTCATAGTCAAGGGTTCTTGTTGCTCGACCAAGCATTTGTTCAAAATAATTTTTGCTACGGACATCACGCATAAATATTAAACATTCTATCGGTTTCACATCGGTGCCTGTTGCAATCATGTCAACTGTGACAGCAACACGGGGGTAAAAGTCGTTTCGAAAAGCTGTTAAGACACTTTTAGAGTCTTCTACTGAATAGGTTATTTTTTTGCAGAACTCGTTTCCTTCGCCAAACTCTTCCCGAATAATAGTTATTATATCGTCTGCGTGGCTGTCTGTTTTTGCGAACACCAGAGTTTTTGGCAATTCTGTTCTTCCAGGAAATAATTCAGTTTTTGCATTTTTAAACGCGCGTATAACGGTGCGAATATGTGACGGATTCACTACATCATTGTCAAGCTGAGCGGGTTTATACTCTATATCCTCGTCTAGTTGTTCCCAACGTTTTTTGCGAGAAAGACGGTCACGTTTTTCTATTGACTGACGTAAAATAACACTGCCTTCCGTGCCTATCTGGGTCTCAATTAGGTATGTACCGTCACGTCCAACGTTTACATCGTCTAACACCGCTTGCTCATGAGTATATTCGCTAACGACATTTTGATTAAAAAAGCCAAATGTTCGATTGTCTGGTGTTGCGGTTAAGCCAATCAAGAAAGCGTCAAAATAGTCCAACACCTGTTGCCATACATTGTAAATTGAACGATGACACTCGTCTATTATGATAAAATCGAAAAATTCTGGCGGATAACTGGAGTTATAGATTACTTCTCTTGGAGCTCCGATAATTTTTTGTTCATTTAACGAAGTTTCTTCAGCTAACTCGTCTAACTCTTTACCACACAAAATTGAGTACATACGTTGGATGGTGCTAATACATACCTTCGTATCCTTGGGTATGTACGATGAGTTCAAACGTCGCACATTGTAAAGTTCTGAAAAACGCCGACCATCATCAGATGGCTTATAATTAAGAAACTCGCTCTCAGCCTGCTCACCAAGATTCTTTGTATCGACCAAAAACAAAACACGTTTAGCCTTAGAATGCTTTAACAAACGATAAACTGTAGTTATCGCAGTATAGGTTTTTCCCGCACCTGTCGCCATTTGTATCAAAGCCCGTGGCCTATTCTCCGAAAGAGATTTCTCCAAGTTAAGTACCGCCACAACTTGACAAACACGAAACCCCTTAGGATCAAACGTGGGAAATGTTTTCATACGGTTACGTAGCGTGTCAGAATCTTTGAGCCACTCTGAGAGGGTTTCAGGGCGATGAAAAGAAAACACATCACGAGAACGCGCTTTAAGGTCATGATAATCACAAAACTTTGTAATAACGCCTGTAGATTCATAAGCAAATCGAATATCAGGTATTTCAGACAAATACTTCAACCCACTCTCAGCATACCGTTTCGATTGCTCAGCAACAATACCCAAAAGAACACCCTTATCGGCAGGTTTAGCTTCCACAACACCCACGGGCGTTCCACTAACAAAAAGCAGGTAATCCACAGGTCCACTTTCCGTAGGAAATTCGCGAACAGCAACACCTAAAGACGCAGTTCGATTGAACTCTCTCATATCTTGAAGAACATATCCAGCCTCAGAGAGCATTTTATCAATATTTACACGAGCTTTCGCTTCAGGTGTCATTCACATTACTTCCATATTCCGATAGCCTATAAGTATTGAAAGATGACCTAATTTTTTATGTGTTACGGTTTAAAATCCCGCCGCATTTGCGGAAACTAATTTTTATTACTAAAAAACAGGTTAATGAACTTGTACGAATGGTTTCTTCAGATGGAAAGCAACCATAGCAATAAGTAGTAACAGAAACCGTAATAGAACAAGCAAAAACACTCGCCAAAAACTGGGAAGAAACACCATCATAAACCTTCAAGAAGTAGACCAAATTAATAATTTTGAAGAAATGCGAAAAAATGCGACTTTTGAAGAAATGCGAAAAAATGCGACTTTTGAAAAATTGGAAAAAACTGGAGTTTTACACTCCCACACTCAAGTGTGCTTTTTCTGTGGTTACAGTGATGGGGAAGGTTGGATTATGGGTGAGTTGAGTTTTGGTAATTCAACTCATCAAACATGTTATGAAAAAAAAGAATTGTATGATGTAAAAATTGCTTTTTCAAGACCAACATAAATTATTTTAGTATAATTTTGCTTCTAAATGCCCATTTCCTTTAATTGTGGAATTAAATATTCTAAAACACATATCATAATTTGGGCATTCTTCTTTACATTCTTCTATACATTGCACTTTATCGATGTAAATACGGATAGATGTCAAAGTGATCTACTCGAAATAATCTTTAAAGTTATCATCGACTAAATATCCTTTTAGATTAATGTAAACATAATCTCCATCATCATCGACACAACATTTAACACCGTTATCGTCATATGTTTGCTCAAGAGGAACCATAGAAGGGCTACCCACTCAAAGGTAAACGTCTAATTGTGGGTCTGTTTCTCCACATTTTTTGACCATAACGTACAGGGGAGCGGCACACAATTTACAATATGTATCTATAATGTTATGTGATTTTTATAAATGTTATATAATTTTGCTACATAATGATGTAAAAAATATGTGCTATAAACACAAAATTATGTTAAAAGTGTATTCTCATATTTAAGATGTATGTATTCAGTTCACATGTATTTACGGTGTTTTTGATGAGGGCGGGTGCGTAAATGTGTATAAACAATACTGCTTATCGAGTGAAAACTGTGTGAAAGTTAAATTT
>Ga0209737_10003510_pt1 | contig 10939 bp, 17 predicted proteins | sample TergutCu122P3_FD_187284 | JGI IMG/M metagenome (GOLD analysis project Ga0209737, IMG submission 187284) | Cubitermes ugandensis P3 segment gut microbial communities from Kakamega Forest, Kenya - Cu122 P3 (SPAdes) (version 2) | ecosystem: Host-associated > Arthropoda: Insects > Digestive system...
GACATTGTTCTATGCACCGTCATTGCGAGGAGTGAAGCGGAGCGGAACGACGTGGCAATCCAGTCAACAACAAGTTGGCTCGCAACGACAAGATGATTCTTTGTCCTTTTTCCTTTTTCCTCGAATCTCTATCTCTCTAAATACTCCTTCATAATCTCTCCCAACGTATCTACCAATACATCAAAATTTCTCTGATCTCCTTCTAAATCCTTTTCCAATTTAATTTTCTGCTCATCTTCATATTTTTTCTTGTAAAGAACTAGACTAGAAACCTGCTTTTTGGGCAGAGATACATCATTAAAGCTAAACTCAATATTACCCAGCTGAATAACAATATCTCATTTTCCAAAAACCTTATCCCAAAAACTATCTTGACGATGAGAAATCACGTTAATCTTGGACCAATCGATCACTTCCGTTTTGTATTCCAAAAGTCCTTCCCACAGAAATATCGTCAACGTCTCTTTGGAAAGCAAAAGACAATCCAAATACAGATTTAAAAAGCTGAATACCCAACGAAAAAATAATAGTAATCCCAACACTCCAGCAATCCATTTTACATAAAGCTCCTGGGAATACTGGTGCCACACTGCATATCCCACATAGATAAGAAAAAGAAAAAGAGTATAGAGCAACACCCCTCTCAAGAAAATAAAAGGACTATGCCCCAGTATCTCTTCCACTCCTTTCAAATCCACATATCTTTGTATCAAATATTTTCTAAGCATGGGATTGGTAAATAACAAAAAATGCTAAGCAGCTTTTTTTTGAGCTTCTTCAATTCTCTTTTGCTTTTCAAGATATTTTTCCATCATACCTTTCGCTACTTTCTTCACTTCTCTATTTTCATTGAAAGCAGGGTGACATTGGTAGCAAGTTTCCACTTTGATAGGACCAGCAACGGTCGCATTCACCGTAAACGTAGCTCCACAAATACAGGCAACTTCTACGTCCTTATGATATTGAGCATGAATACCTTTTTTCATTCCACATACACACAAAATTTAAAAGAGACTCCGAACTCAGGGAGTATATTAATTTTCTGATTGCTTTCAATACATAATTAGCCTAGCAAAATTATAATTCAAAATCATAGGATATTTATGGATTATATTCCATAAATATACCATTTTTTGTGGATTATGTCCCAATTTGATATAGCACAATGACAGGATATAATGATAGTAACAAAAAATCGCCCCAGGAGGGGCGGAACCCCGCTGTACAGCGGGGATAGGTAAGGGACAATCTAATCTGACAGGAGGTAACCCGCGTTGAAGTAACCATAGTAGTCTCGGTAGAATCTACGATTGCCAGCGTGACACTTCAGGGAGGAACGCGAAGCTTTATCTTGCTCTCAGTAATTTTCCAATCGGTACCATCCATAGTATCCGGTGAGATACATAAACAATGCTATTTGCTCAGATTCTGATAGGCTCTGATTTTTTTCTTTTTGGTAATAATTACCTAATGCTGTGAGTAAACTTTTCATCTTCTCTTCCGATGGCAAACCAACATTATATTGCTTTTGGGCGGTAGTCACTATATCTCTAATGTTACTTTTTTTCCAATCCTGAGGATTTTTTCCTCTCATGACTTGGAGACAAATATTTTCTCTCGTGATAGGAACCCATGCTCCATATTCAGTATAATCTACGGTATTCGTAACATCTTTTTCCGGTTGGATCAAAGACGAAGCATCGCAGATCCCTCGCTTGTTACCACCATTGAGTCCCTCTAGCGTAAAGGTTGCAAAATCTCCCAATCCTGCTCTCTGTTCGAAACAGAATTTTTTCTCTGCAATCATTTTTTCTGCTACTTCTGCGATATTTTTCTTCTTCTCAGTATCAATACCTTGGATTCAGGTTTCTCGACCCTTACGATACTCCAGTACATTAGCAGGAGCAGTTTTGTCTATACTCTTTTTAGGGGGTTTTCCATACAAAAACGCTTTAGCTTTCTCCAGAGAAATGCCTTGTAATGCAGCCAGCTGGTCTCTCGTCAATTTTGCTTTCTTCATCACTGCTTTCGCTTCTTGATAGACGGGATCCTTTTCTAATTCTGCTACTTTAGCCGTATTTTTTTTGAGTCTCGCCTGTAAACGATGTTCATTGATTATTTTATACGCCTTGTCTATTTTTTCCTGTTCTGCAGGGGAAAGATTGGCATCTTTTGTAGGGCTTACTTTTTCCCATTTCAAAGTCGCTTTCAATTCTTTGAGTTTCTGTAATCTATACTCGTAGGCTTCTCTCAGGACCATTGGTTCTTCTGGTTTCCCAGTAGCAGAGGTAACGTTGTTCATGATGATAGAAATAAATGATAAAAAATAATTCAATTACAATAGTAAACATTTATCTACAAAAGTCAAGAAAAACAGTATCAATTTTTCAACCAAGCAAAGATCGTATATTTCTTTCACCTATACTCCACTTCTACCACATACTCTCCACGACATCCTTCACAACAAACATCACGTCATTGCAAGCCGAAGGCGTGGCAATCTACTCAACAACAAGCTGGATTGCCACGGACTCCTAAACTTGGCTCGTCGTCCTTCCCGCAGCTTATGCGGGACGCAGCGCAATGACGAAACGATGAAGCACAATGACGAGACGTTATTTTTGTTCTAGAATCCAGAGTTTTTTTCCTAGGATCTTTTTCCTTTTTCCTTTGTCCTAGTATCTTTATCCTAGAATCTAGAATCTCCTCCAGAGACAAATCCAAATACTTCACCACACACTCTTTTGCCGTCCAGTGCAGATAAAACGCCTCCCAAATTTCTAATCCCAATCAAAAATCTGAAATTCCGACAAGTAAGCTCTCATCTCTAGGAACAACTTTCTCCACATCTACCGTCACCTTCTTTTCATCTACAGCAAAAAAAAGCTGCTCATGACTATGAGAAATAGCATACGTATAAACTCAACACGTATAGACCCCATCTTCAGGTACAAAATCGGGAAATCAGAGTTCTTTCATCTTTTGGCTGATGCCATAACGTCCACAAAGAGAAAGTTTTGATTTCAACAAAAAATCACTCCTCCCCAGTCAGAGAAAGTAGTCCCTCGCCTGCTGATATAATTCTTCTGAAAATTCAACATTCCAAACCTGCATCAGGAAATGTTTGGTATAAATTCTGTTCCGTCATTGCGATCCCGACAGACTCGCCCTTCGGCGAGTCCCCGCTGGATAGCAGGGCTGTCGGGAGTGACAATCCAGAACGCACAGACTCCTTGGACAGGGCAAGCCCAGTCCCTACATCGTTGATATCCATCCGGACGCTCGGACGCATTAATGATGCGTCCCTACACGAACGTGATATTGGTGGACAGGGCACGCCCAGTCCCTACTGTATGTGTCGTGCAGGCGAACCCCGCAGTACTGCGGGGCCCCTACGATCACATGATGTTGGCGGACAGGGCACGCCCAGTCCCTACTGTATGTGTCGTGCAGGCGGACGCGCCATTAGCACGTCCCTACTGATCTACTAACACCACTTTTACACTTTTCTACTTTTAAACTCACTGGATTGCTATGTCCTCCTGAACTTAACCCGTCGTCCTCGCAATGACAAGACGTAACACAATAGCGAGCTTTCAGCTTTTAACTTTCGGCTTTTAGCTTTTATACTATCATCCCCCTCAATTTCATAAAGTCCGTCTTCCCCGTACCCAACAACGGAATTTCATCCAACACGATAACTTCTTTGATTTTAACGAGATTGGAGACTCCCCTCTCACGCAAATATGCGTTGATATCAGAAACGTTCAAATCATAGATGCTGAATGCTACAAATTTTACACTTCCATCTTTATATTCTCTAGCCTCTACAGCAAGAGTCACTTGGTCCTTCTCTCCATATTTTTCTAACAATGTCGTCTCCAGAGCAGGAAGAGAAATCATTTCCCCCGCGATCTTTACGAATCTCTTGAGTCTCCCGGAAATGTAGAGATATCCATCTTTATCCAAATATCCTAGATCTCACGTTTTATAAAATTTCCTCTTACCAATCATTACGAACGGAGACGCTAGAGTAGGATCTATATATCCACTAAAAACGAAGTCCCCAGCAATATAAATCATCCCTTCTTTTTTTGGTCAGACTTCTTTTTGAGTTTCTATGTCTAATATTTTCACTTCTGCTCCAATAATAGGCAATCAAACTGATCCCCTTTTGATCTGTTTTTTGGCAGAGAAGGGGTTTGCTGTGATAATTGGACTACATTCTGTGATCCCGTATCCTTCGACCACAGTAAGAGATTTTGCTTTAGAAGCAGCGAGAGCAAATAATTCTTCTGGTGCTTTTTCAGCCCCCACTACTGCTAACCTTAAACTAGAAAGCTGATCATTCTGAGAGATAGCAAGGAAACCTCTGAGAAACGTTGGTGTCGAGGAGATCACCGTAGATCTCGTATGTTGCACTAAATTATTGATCATTGCAGCATCGTTAGGATCTGGGGTACATACCACACGAATCCCCGATATCAGCGGGAGGATAGTATTCACCGTAAACCCAAAACTATGAAATGGTGGCAGGAATCCAAACAAGATATCATCGTGGCGGATATCGAGAAGTCCTATGGCCCCGACCAAGTCTTGTAGAACGTTCTGATGAGTAAGGGCGACTGCTTTGGGCAAAGCCTCACTTCCGGAAGTGAATAACACCACTGCCGTCGGATCTAGGTTGGAAGGGAGTCTGAATATCTTTGATTTTATCAATGCTTTGATTTTTTGTGCTAGAGAAACTTTTTTTAGAAGCTCTTCAAAGAAGGTCATTTGATAATTTTGTAGCCAAGGAGTCTGTATTTTTTTGAAAAAAGATCCTGCCGTCAAAATTACAGAAATATCCTGGCTTTTGACACAATGCGCAAATGCCTCTTCGGACTGAGTCCAATTCAGCATTACGGGAACTTTTTCTGCCAAATAGGAAGCAACAATCAAAAGTGCGGTAGCGGATAAGGAAGGAAGCATGATGGCGACATTTTTTCATGGGAAAGTTTTGAGGATATCAGCTATCAGGTACGCTTTAATCATAAAGTCGTTTCTGGATTGCACACCAAAAAGCTGATCATAACAGAAGGAGAGCTTTGGATCCTGAGAAAAGTTCTTTTTAATCATCGTCAAAATATTGTCCTGCTTGGTGAGATCCTTCTTCATCCTAGGATAAATCAGGAGAGGATTTTCTGGATAGGCTCGATCACAAGACCTCAATTCTTCAACATAAGGACTTTTCCCCATAGCCATCAGTATCAGATCTCCTACTGCTTTCAAATCCAAAAGCGGAGGATTGGAAGCGTTGGGAAAATGAGTCGCCACGGCAGATTTCAGTTCTGCCATATCCAAGGAATCGAAATGGAGATCCAGTACTAGATTGGTACTCAGGTCGATAGTCCCGGTATAATCAGGTTTAATTTCCAAAATTCTTTGGGTAATATAACGCAGGATATCTTTGGGATATTTCAACTGAGAATAGTCAACTTTCTTTCTGAGAGAATCCAATGAACCTTCGATTTTTGTTGGTGGCAGGTGATGAGCGACCGTATTGTACACCCACCATGCCGAAACATAAGAAATTGGTTCTTCACCTCTCGTATTATAAATTTTTTCCAACGTAATATTGAAAATATCCAGTCCTAATTGTTTCGCTTTGCGAAGTTCTTTGCTGACATCAGTAATTTCGATAGTCACCTCTCTCTTGGGTAGAAGAAAAAAGAGATTAATGAGATAAAAGAAACATCCCTTGATAAGAAATCGAAAAAGATTCGGACTTTTACCATGCCAAGCTGGAGATGAACGAGATCCCCAAAGACCATAAAACGAAAGCGTCAAAATTTTAGTATCTGCAGGCAGTACCTGACAAGCATAAAAAGCTGATTTTTTACCGATAATGGATTGGTATCCCTGTCTGGCGAGAGCCCCTTGAGGATAAAGTAAAATATTATCTCCCTGCTGCAAATGCTCTTTTAATGATTTCATGAGCCTTTCTGCATCTTCCGTACCCCCTTGATCTTGCTCAAAATCCTCTACAGGAATGGCTCCACAAAGCTTGAAAAAGGGTTTTAAAACCCAGTTATCATAGAATTTTCTCGTAGCCAACGGACGCAGGGAAACTTTTTTTCTTAACACACAATACAGTAATATAGGATCCACTAATGCCACATGAGAAGGCATAATTAAATGAGCCTTGTCCTTTTCGAGATGTTCTAATCCCTTGATGTGAAGTTTATAACGCAAACTCAATACAGCTAACAAAAAACGGACAATAATACTCATCCATGTAAGTAATAAGATAAAAACTTTACCTCCTCACTATATAAACTTCTCAGAGTTTATCAAGAAGTTTTGCTTTCACTCTCTAGAGCCACTTTCAAATATTTCCAAAACAAAGTCAATTTAATCACAAGACAGAAGCAACTTTTTTTTTGTTTTTTTAGAAAAATTATACTATAATCAGATATCTTTATAGACCAAAAAATATCATGACCCCCCAAGAAAGAATCCCTCTCATCGCAATCAAAGATTTGACTCGATGATATCCAAATAATACCAAACCCCTCTTTAAAAAACTAAACTTTGAACTTTTCAAAGGAGATTTTACTATCATTATCGGAAAATCAGGAGTAGGAAAATCCACCCTCGTGAAATTTCTTATCGGAGAAATCAGACCGTATACGAGAACAGTGTATTATAAAATGGACGACTTCTCCACTTTCAATGATGAAGACATACAAAAATACAGAAGAAAAATCTGAATTGTTTTCCAAGATGATAAACTCCTCCGTTCACTTTCTATCAGAGATAATATTATGTATCCTCTCAGACTGGAAGGGTTTAGCGAAAATATCATAAAAACAAAATACAAAAATATTATCGAAAAATTCAAAATAGACGATGATCTCAGAATCGCGGGAAAACAACTTTCTGGAGGAGAAAAACAAAAAGTAGCTATCGCCAGAGCCCTCATCAATGATCCAGAATTCATCATTGCCGATGAACCAACAGGGAATCTTGACCGAGAATGCACCCAAGAAATCGGAGATGTGCTCATAGAAGCAAACAAATCAGGAAATAGTATTCTATTGATTACTCACGATATTCACCTTTTCAATTACATCAAATCTAAAGCTAAAGTAAGAATTTTTCAAATGTAATCGTTCTTGATTTTTTATTTCTCTTTTGAACTAAAATTCTCATGACCATAGAAAATAAAAAGACTCTTCTCTATACCAAAATTACAGACACTTGCGATCAATTACCCATAGCAAGATATCTCAAAAACGAAGTGAAAAATTCACTCCAGTATTTTCATCAATACAAACTTCAAAATATCCAAAAAAATCTGAAAGCATTCTGCGAGTATCTCCTCTTCCTCAACAAAGAGAACTGTATAAGAATCATGGATATGCCTGTAGAAAACGAAGCTCCCAAAAGTCTGAGTAACAACATTTCCTACTTTTATCATCATGAAACCATTTCCAATAAAGAAAAAAAACTCGCAACCAAGAAAATCGAAAATAATACTTATGAGATCATTACCTATATCCAAGGAATCAAAGGACTCTTATTACTCACTATCGACGAATTTTGTAATGCCTCCCCTACCAGAATGGCAATCAATACCTTCATCTGGGAAAAAAAGTCTGAACAGAAAAAAGAGAAAAAATAACTTTACACAAAAAGCTTCGTGATCGAAAACGAATTTACATCAAAAAGACCTTTATCACTTATTTTCAATTCAGGGATCACTAGCAATGCCATAAATGATAACGTCATAAATGGAGCTTTAAATGTACAACCCATAACCCTAAGTTCATCGTTAAGTTTCAAATACTTTTCAGCAGTTTCAAAACATGAGGATGACGTCATAATACCTCCTATCTCAAGGTTAATTTTAGACACTCTGTTTTGATTGCAAACAACAAGTCCTCCGCGCATTTCAACCACAGTATTGATTGCTGTAACAATATCCTCATCAGAAACTCCCACACAAATTATGTTATGACTATCATGTGCTATAGAACTTGCAAAAGCACCGTTTTGAAGACCAAATCCCTTTATAAATCCAACCGAAGGAGGAGAATCATTATAACGATCTTTTACAACAATCTTAAGTATATCATTTTTGGTATTAGAACCCAATTCAGATGTTTCCCGTACAGGAACAGTCAAATTTTTAGTAAAAAGTTCTCCATCAAAAGATTCAATGACTTTAACTTCTGGACTCTCCACCAATACCTTAATCTCTAATGGAGAAATTGCATTACAGTTAAAGTTATTTAGTTCAGGAGCAGAATTTGCAGAAAAATTCACCTTTCCATCTCCAAATACTTTACTACCTTCTATCCAAGTTTCAACCACATCCATCTTTTCAAGGCTATCAACAACTATGAAGTCAGCTGAATCGCCCACACGTAATACCCCTACATTCATATTATAATGAAGCATTGGATTAAGGGTTGCACTCTTGATAACATCGAATACATCGTAACCCTCACTGATAAGTTTCCCTACAAGTCTATTAATATGCCCCTTTACCAACATTTCAGGATGTAAATCATCACTACAAAGCATTAATTCAGAAGAATATTTTTTATATAACTCTTTTAAATTATCGAGATTACGTGCTGCACTTCCCTCTCTGATAAGAATCTTCATTCCATTTAATATTTTTTCTTCAGCTTCCTCATAAGTCATACATTCATGATCAGTCGTTATTCACGATGCAATATATTGCTTTAAATCATTACCACTTAAACCAGGGGCATGACCATCAATTGGTTTCCCGATGCTTGAAGCTAGAGCAAGTTTTCTCATAACCAATATATCATTATTAATTACTCCAGGATAATCCATTACTTCAGCTAGACAACAAATTTCGTTTCTTTCCAATAGTTTTTCGACTAGATGTTCATCAATAGATTTACCATTGGTTTCAAATACGGTAGCGGGAACACACGACGGAACCCCAAAACAAAATTTTACCGGAACATTTAAAGAATCTTTTATCATAAAATCAATACCTTCAACACCACAAACATTTGCAATTTCATGAGGATCACAAACAACAGCAATCGTTCAATGCTTAACTACCTCTACTGCAAAAGCAAACGGTGTAATCATCGAACTTTCAATATGAATATGAGCATCAATCAATCCAGGTAAGATAAATCTATCACAAGATCTATCTGACGGAGTAATAGCTACAATAAGTCCATTTTCAACCAGAATCTCTGCATCAAAAATTGATCTAGAATGAATATCTACAATCTTTCCACAAATCTTCATTCCACAAAATCTCAAAGTAAAAAACTGTATTCTTTTTCAAGACTTTCGATGTGTATCTAGCTTTTAGTTTTCAGCTTTCAGCTTTTTTCTTTCGGCTTTGAGCTTTCAGTTTTGATATCTTTCCCAATAATCGCGATACAATCATCAACTGTCAGATCGGTAGCGTCTTTTCAGGATTTAGGAATCTTATAATTTTTCTTTCTATACTTAATATAAGGACCATACATTCCATTTAAGACCTGAATTTCTTCTCCATTATGTTTAAAGGTATGAATATATTTATTTGCTTCAGCATTTTTTTTCTCTTCTATCAACTGAATCGCTTGATCCAACGTAATAGAAAACAGATCAAATTCTGCATCTTTTTTGATAGAACAAAATAAGCTCCCCCATTTCACATACGGACCAAATCTTCCATTATTCGCCGAAACTTTTTCTCATTGGTACTCTCCCAATTCACGAGGAAGTTCAAAAGCTTTCAATGCAGCATCCAGATCAATCGTTTCCAAACTCGCTCCAGCAGGAAGTGAAGCAAACCTTTTCTCTTCATCTTCTTTAGCCCCTATTTGGAGCATGGGACCATATCTTCCCATCCTCGCAATAATCAATTTTCAGCTTTTGGGATCGGTTCACAGGGTCCTTTCTGCATGTACTCTTTCCACTCCACCCGTCTCTACGATCAAACCATGAAAAGGACCATAAAACTGACGAATCATCTCATTCCATTTCAGCTTCCCTTCCGCCACATGATCAAATTCTTCTTCCACATTTGCAGTAAAACCAGAGGACATAATATCAGGAAAATGCTCTATCAAAAAATCGGTAACAATCATCCCAATATCCGTAGGGAATAATTTTTGTTTCTCTACTCAAGTAATCTGCTTTAATTCCTCTTTTTTTATCTCTCCCGACTGTAAAGAATATTCGATGAATACTCTCTCTTTTCCTGGTCTATCTTCTTTTACAATGTAGTTCCTTTTCTGAATAGTAGAAATCGTCGGCGCATAGGTAGAAGGACGACCAATCCCCTGTTCTTCCAGTTTTTTCACTAAACTTGCTTCCGTGTACCTAGGAGGATGGTTTTTGAATTTTTCAGTAGCTTTAATAATCTGATCTTTTAAGTGCTCTCCCTCCTTCAATGCAGGAAGCATCCCTTTTTGAAGTTCATCATCTCCCTCTTCATCACTAGATTCCAAATACAGTTTTAAAAATCCATCAAACTTAACCACTTCTCCCGTCGCTATGAACTTACCCCCTTTCGGTATCCCCTTTCAGGAAGAAGTAATATCAATCTCCGCCTTCGTCTTTTCCAACACCGCAGGAGCCATCTGTGAAGCAACGGTCCTCTTCCAAATCAATTCATATAATTTTTTCTCACTCGCATCACTTCCCGCAAAACGCTGTTCAAAATGCGTCGGTCTGATACATTCATGAGCCTCCTGAGAACCTTTAGCTTTAGTTTTATAATACGTTGGCTGAGAATACTTTTCTCAAAATTCACTACAAATCTGAGCTTTAGCAGCTTTTACTGCCATATCAGAAAGGTTGACGGAATCCGTCCTCATATACGTAATATGTCCTGCCTCATAAAGCTTTTGAGCCACCTGCATCGTTCTTTGCACAGAAAAACCGAGCTTACGCGAAGCTTCCTGCT
>Ga0209737_10003511_pt1 | contig 10937 bp, 12 predicted proteins | sample TergutCu122P3_FD_187284 | JGI IMG/M metagenome (GOLD analysis project Ga0209737, IMG submission 187284) | Cubitermes ugandensis P3 segment gut microbial communities from Kakamega Forest, Kenya - Cu122 P3 (SPAdes) (version 2) | ecosystem: Host-associated > Arthropoda: Insects > Digestive system...
GAATCGGTTCGTCATCGTCGTAGAGGCGGTTTCTCATATTTTCCGTCCAGCACATTCCGGCGAGTGAGGTTACTTTGTAATCCACTCCCTGATAGGTAATCGTAGCAGGGCAGGCGGCAGTTCCCGCCGGTGGCAACGTTTGTGCACTTGCGGTAAAAAGGTTTGCTGTAAAGAACAAACAGCAGATAAGCAATGGGTAAATGGTTTTATGCATAATGAGCAATTATTTTTGGTTTTTTTTGCTTGCAAAAATAGTATATTTTCTTTAAATTCCGAAATAAAAGCATTACTTTTGCAGTTGCAATTTTTTCACTTAAAATATCTTAATGAAACCAATACATATCTGGCAAGGAAAACCCATAAATCAAGATAGTCTTAAAGTAAAAATGGAAAGTTTGGCTGACGAAATTGCCCAAACACTCAACGAAACTCTACATACGGAAGAACTGTTAATCGCCTGCGATACTTTTTCGCAGCAACTTAAAGAGGGAAAATATCCGGAGTTAAGAGAGGCTATGCTTAATGACGGAATTTCCAACCCCGATGAAATACTCAATAATTTAGCCGGATTTTTAACCCGTAAAGCCTTAGAGAAAAAACTAAAATCGGAATTAGGAACGGTTGAACCATTTAAAATACAGCGAGTTGATTATAAAGAACCGCACTATGAGGCGTGGAGTCCTATGGGGGTTTTGGTTCATATTACGGCGGGAAATTCTCCGATTGTTGCCCCGATGGCTACCGTTGAGGGTTTATTGTCCGGAAATATCAACATTATTAAAGTGGCAAACAATGCCGGTAGCTTTCCGGCACTTTTCTTTGAAATTTTGGGAAAACACGCCAATATCGGCAAATTTATCTATATGCTCAGCATTTCATCCAAACAAACAGACGAGTTGCAACAAATCATTGATTTGGCAGATTGTGTAAGTGCCTGGGGTGGGGAAGAAGCGATTAAATCGATTCGGGAAATGACGCCGCAGGGTATTCCGGTGGTAGCGTGGGGACACAAAATCAGTTTCGCTTATCTTACGTCTGATGCTATTTGCGATAAAACTGTGGATGATTTGGTGCATAGTATTTGCCGCAACGAACAGCGATCCTGTTCTAGTCCGCAATGTGTGATGATGGATACCACAAACATCGAAGAAGTTTACCGTTTCGCTCAAATGTTAACAGATGGATTAGAGCGTGCAAGAACTCAATATCCTTTACAAGCGCCTGATGCAATGCAAGCAGCTGAAATTACCGCCGTTACACAACTGTACCGCACCGACCTTTGTTTTGAAAAAGGAACTGTTATTGAAGCAGAAGACTATTTATTTCGGGTACTTATCAGTGAAGAACCTAAATTTATGCCTTCGCCGTTGTACCGCACCGTTTGGCTTTCTCCACTACCGCACAGTGAGTTGGTAGGTACTTTACGCGCTATGCGACAATATTTGCAAACTGCCGGTTTGGCCTGTGCTTTTAAGGATATTCACAAATTAACCCAACTATTGTACCGCGCCGGAGTTACCCGCGTAACTCCAATTCGCACTATGAGTGCAAGTTACACCGGCGAACCGCATGACGGATTATTTGCTTTACCGCACTTCTTAAAACGTGTTTCTTTCCGAACAGAATTGGAAATGAACGGAATTGTTACTTTTGATGAAATAGAAGAAAAACAACCGATTTCGTTTGCCGGAAAACCTATCCAAGGTAAAAAAGATTATCCGCCAATTCCGGAAAACGGTACGCACATTGTAATGAAAAGCGGGGGAACTACCGGAGAACCCGTATATTGCAGTTATACGGAAAATGATTATCAAAACTATATCGTAAAGAGTGGGGCGCAAGGTTTATTAGCTGCCGGACTTGATATTGAAAACGATGTTACGGCAGATTTGCTAAAAGCGGGAAATCTTTACGGCGGCATGAACTGTTTTATTTCCATATTTGATGAACTGAAAGCGCCGCACTTAAATATCAGTGGGTTAGATGATTACCATTTAACTGCAAAATATATTGTTAAAGGAAGAGCCAACGTGCTGATGGGCGCTCCCAGCTATATTGTGCGTTTGCTCAAAGAAAATGAAGCATTGTTTAAGTCATATAATCGGATTAATAAAATCTTTTATGCCGGAGAACCCATATCAAAAGGACAGTTGGAATATTTGCAAAAAGAATTTGGTATAAAAATAATTCGCTCCATGATTTACGGTGCCAACGAAACCGGTACTATGGGCTACGCCTGCGAATATTGCGAACCCGGCGTTTTTCATCTCCCCACCGAGTCTCAATATCTCGAAATTCTGCAAATGGAAAATGACGAGCCTGTAGTAGATGAAGAAACCGGAAGATTGATATTTACCGGCTTCAAGCGCGAAAACGGACGTACGGAACGCTACGAAATAGGGGATATGGGACATTGGGTCAAAGGCGATTGCAAGTGCGGACGACAACAGCCCCGTTTTAAACTTATGGGACGTTACGGAGACATTATTCGACTGGGCGGAACATTCTTCAACTATCAGCGAATTAATCGAATTTTATCCGATGAGATAAATTATAGCGGTCGTTTACAAATTCTTATTGATGCAAATACCAACGACACCATGACGCTTTGTTTGGAAAATATCAACATTACAGAGGAAGAACTAATTAATATTCTCCTTAACAGCGACTATGATTCGTTCCACAAAACGATTCCTACTCAATTGGTTACTATAAAATTACGGATAATTGAGCCTAACGAATTTATTATGAATGATATGAGTTTAAAGTTAAGAACGGTTGTTTATTTAAATAATGTACATTAATTTTTCAACCCAACAACTATTTCTGTTTCCGCAAGTGGTAGTGCCGAACACCTAATTTTTCGCAAGTTTTGCGGATACTCTCTTCGTCGTCAGAGATAACGAATAAAACATCTCGCGGTTCTATCTCTGTATTGCCTTTAGGGATAAAATAGTGGTCACCTCTTTTTACCATTACTACCAAACTATTATCCGGAATGGGCATATTTAACAAACAATTACCTTTTTTTAAGCTCTGTTTCCTAATTACAATTTCGGTCATCGCCGACTTAATATCTTCACAATCATCAATATCGAATGTAGATGGTAAGGGTTTGTCTATATGTTTTGCTTCTTCAATTAATCCGAGGTGTCGTGCAATAAACGGCACTAAAGTACCTTGTACCAATAATGAGAGTATAGTAATGAAGAAAACGATGTTAAACATGAATCTTCCGTTTTCAATATTGGCAGCCAAAAGGTAGGTGGCAAAAATGATGGGAACAGCCCCTCGAAGGCCTACCCACGATACATAAAGCTTTGCTTTTGCGGGAAACTCTTTAAATGGAAAAATAGAGCCAAATACTGCTAAGGGTCTCGCAAAAATAATCATAAAAAAACCGATAACTATTGCCAAGCCCGCAACAGGTATTAATTCAGAAGGGTTGACTAACAATCCTAAGGTGAGAAACATGATAATCTGCGCAAACCATGTAAACCCGTTAAAAGAATTTTTGGAAGAACGTTTGTGTAATATGCGCGAATTTCCAACAATTACACCTCCGATATACACCGCTAAAAAACCATTGGCATGGATAAATTCAGTTACAGAAAATAAAATAAAAAACATGATAAGCAATAGAATAGGGTAGAGCGCATCGTTTCTCATGTTAATTTTGTTAATCACAATTACTGTTATTTTTCCAAACAGGAAACCACACAAAGAACCTATAATTAGCTGGTAGAAGAATTGCCCCACTATTAAAAGCATACTACTGTCTTGATGTTGTACTAAGGGTAGAAAAGTAATCATTAGCATATACGCCATGGGGTCGTTGCTTTCGCTTTCCAATTCGAGCAAATGGCGTAAATTATATTTTAGCCTCATGTTTTTTGGCAAAATAGAAAACACTGCTGCCGCATCGGTAGATGCTAATACAGAGGCAAGTAAAAGAGATTCAAAAAGTGTTAATGCGAAGCTATCAAAAAAGAGGTTGGTTACCCAATACACAAATAGTCCTGTGAATAAGGTTGTTAGTAAAACTCCAAGCGTTGATAGTAACACTCCGGGGAGCATCACGGGTTTTATTTCTTCAAATTTACTGTTCATTCCACCCGTAAACAAAATAATAGCCAGTGCGAGCATCCCAATAAATTGTGCGGTTTGCGGGTCATCAAAACGAATCTTAACAATTCCGTCAGTACCGGCCAGCATTCCAATGGAGATAAACAATAGTAAAATTGGAATTCCAAATTTTTTTGGAAGTTTTTCTGTTAGCAACGAAAAGAACAGAAGGATTGAACCAATCAGCAGTATGTTTTCAGAATTGAGTTCCATGATAGACTAATGAAGTTTAGTTCCGATAAGGTGCATAAATTCTTGCCGAGTGTTAAAATTGTTTAAAAAAGCGCCACTAAATTCAGAGGTAGTAGTAACTGAGTTTTGTTTTTGTATTCCTCTCATAGACATACATAAGTGTTGGGCTTCAATAACAACTGCAACCCCAATAGGGTTCATCACAGCTTGGATGCAGTCTTTTATTTGTGCGGTTAATCTTTCTTGAAGCTGAAGGCGGCGGGCGAAGGCATCAACTACACGAGGAATTTTGCTGAGTCCGCAAATTTTCCCATTGGGAATATAGCCCACGTGTGCTTTCCCAAAGAAGGGCAACAAATGGTGTTCGCAGAGTGAGTAAATCTCTATATCTTTAACTACTACAATTTGTTTAGAATCTTCTGTAAACAAAGCGCTTCGCAATATTTCGTAGGGGTCTAATCCATATCCGTGCGTCATATATTGGAATGCTTTTGCTGCACGAATAGGCGAATTTTTTAATCCCTCGCGTTCCGGTATCTCCTTAGCAGCAATAATAATATTTCGATAGCTTTCGGCTAATAGTGTAATGGTTTCTTTATCATAAACATCGCGGCGTTCAAAGCCTTCTTCCAAATCTTCTAACATAATTATAAATAGGGGTTTGTTTTCTTTTCGTTTCCAATAGTGGTAGTTTCTGCATGTCCAGGAATAACTAATACTTCATCGTCAAGTGTAAGCAGTTTTTCATTTATATTTTTTATGAGTTGTTGAAAGTTTCCGGTAGGTAAATCTGTTCTTCCGATACTTCCTGCAAACAGAACGTCTCCAACAATTACAAATTTATTGTATTCATCATAAAAACAGATACTTCCATCAGCGTGCCCGGGGGTATAAAGGATTTTCCAAACCTGATTTCCAAACCACAACTTATCGCCATCGTTAACAAAACGGGTGGGAATAGGAAAGTCTAAAATCTGAAACCCAAAAGAGGCTCCGTGCGCCGGAGCTTGTTTATATATTGGTAATCCATCTTTATGTGCTACCAATTGTGCCTGGAAGGTAGAAACACAGAAATTGTTTCCCAACACATGGTCTATGTGAGGGTGGGTATTAAGAATATAGTTAATAGTAATACCCTCTTTTGCTATAAAGTTAAGCAGCATTTGCTGCTCTTCTACAGTATTCATTCCGGGGTCAACAATAACACCGGTTTTTGTTTCATCATAACACACTAATGTGTTTACTTGGATGAAATTAAAATGAAAAATTCTAATGTTCAAATTGTTAATTTTCAGTTTCATAGATTCAAAATATTCTTTTAGATTAATTTTTTTCTTCATGTTGTGTTATGGGAGCGCAAAGAAAATGTTTTTTTAATACAATTTTATGTTAATTTGCGCCATAAATAAAACGGATTTGAAACGTCGCATTGCCCTTCTCGGTTCTACCGGTTCCATGGGAACACAATCTCTACAAGTGATTGAACAATTTCCTGAAATATTTGAAGTGGAATTACTCTCTGCGTACTCCAACTACCCATTGTTGATTCAACAGGCACTTAAACACAAACCTAATGTAGTGGTTATCTTGGATGACCTGCATTATGAAAAGGTAAAAGATGCGTTGCCTCATGAAGATTGTAAAGTATTTGCAGGGATGCAGTCTCTATTAGACTGTATGACGATTGGAACAATTGACATGGTACTTTCGTGCATTGTAGGTATAGCAGGGCTTTTGCCCGTTTATTGCGCTATTGATAACGAAATTCCTGTGGCCCTTGCAAATAAAGAAACATTAGTGGTGGCAGGAGAATTGATGATGCAAAAAGCAAAAGAGAATCGTGTGCCGATAATACCGGTGGATTCAGAACATTCTGCCATTTTCCAGTGCTTGGTTGGCGAATATGGAAATGCTGTTGAAAAGATAATTCTAACTGCTTCTGGAGGTCCTTTTAGAGGTAAAACCTACGCAGAACTTGAACAGGTTACAAGTGAACAGGCGCTCAAGCATCCCAATTGGAATATGGGAAATAAAATTACCATTGATAGTGCCACATTGATGAATAAGGGATTAGAAGTTATTGAAGCAAAGTGGCTTTTTAACATAAATTTAGAACAAATTGAAGTAATCGTTCATCCACAGTCTATCATTCATTCGCTGGTTCAATTTGCAGATGGCTCTATAAAAGCACAGTTAGGCTTCCCCGACATGAAACTACCTATTCAGTATGCACTTTCATTTCCTAAAAGATTACCCAATAATTTTCCACGCTTTTCATTGTTAGATTTTCCCATTTTTACTTTTGAGAAGCCTGATATTATTACATTTCCTTGTTTATCGTTAGCGTATCACGCTTCTAAGGAGGGTGGAAACAAACCCTGTGTGTTAAATGCAGCCAACGAAATGGCTGTGGCACAATTCTTATCGGGAAAAACTCACTTTAATGATATTCCAAAAATTATTGAATGTGCGCTGAAAACAATTCCCTTTTCAAAACCAAATACTATTGAAGAGTATTTAGAAGTGGACAGAGAAGTTAAAAATCTAATTTATTTTACATGAGAATTAACATCATTACGCTGGGTTGTTCAAAAAATACGGTTGACTCGGAAGTGCTTGCCGCTAAATGGAAAGAAAAAGGACACGAAGTAGTTTTTGAAAACAACAAAAAATCTGATATTGTAGTGATTAACACTTGCAGTTTTATTCATGATGCAAAAGAAGAATCTATTGACGAGATTTTTATTCATATTGGACGTAAACAAAAAGGAGAAGTGAAAAAAGTATATGTAATAGGTTGTTTAGCACAAAGATATAAAGATGAATTGGTTGAAATTCTTCCGGAGATTGATGGTTTTTTTAGCTTTTCTGAGCTTCACAAATTATTGGAGGAGAAATCATTTGATTTATTAAAATCTGTTAATAGAATGGTTTCAACACCAAAGCATTACGCTTACTTAAAAATATCTGAGGGATGCGACCGCGAGTGTTCTTTTTGTGCCATTCCTTTGATTCGCGGCAAACAAGTGTCGAAACCCATAGAAATGATAGTGCAAGAGGCAGAAATGTTGGCACAACAAGGGGCAAAGGAACTATTACTCATTGCACAAGATTTAACTTACTATGGTATTGATATATACCAACATAGAACATTAGCTAAACTGATGCGTAAACTTGCTGATTTGAAAGGCATGGAATGGATTCGTTTGCACTATGCTTATCCTATGGGATTCCCATACGATATTTTAGAGGTAATGAATGAGTATTCTGTGTTTTGCCGTTATTTGGATATTCCGCTTCAACATATTAGCGATGTAGTGCTAAAAAGTATGAAACGCGGAAGCAATAAGCAGCAAGTGTACAAATTTTTAGAAACAGTGAGGAAGACGGTACCTGAAATTGCTTTGCGTACAACGTTAATTTCGGGCTATCCGGCTGAAACTCGCCATGAACATCGTGAACTGCTTGAATTTGTAAAAGAGATGCGTTTTGAACGCCTTGGCGTTTTCGCCTACTCGCCCGAAGAAGGTACTGCTGCTTACACTCTCGGCGATACGGTAAAAGAAAAGGAGAAAAATCATCGGGTAAAAGAGATTATGGAATTGCAAGAAACGATTTCATGGCAGCATAATCAAGAAAAAATAGGAAAAGTTTTACGTGTATTAATTGACAGAAAGGAAGCTCAATTTTATGTAGGTCGCACCGAATTCGACTCCCCAGATGTGGATAATTTGGTCTATGTTAACGTCGATAAAAACTTGAATACAGGTGAGTTTTATCCAGTTTTGATAAAAGAAGCGGAAAGTTATGATTTGTATGGAAGTGTGCTTTAGATTGGCACATTTTTGACACACTTTTTTTGAAAATTGTGTGTAAATATCTGATTTTCAGACTTTGTGTTTGAGCTGGGATTCGAACCCAGGATTTAAAAAAAAACCAAATATTTTTCTAACTTTTTGTATTTCAATTATTTATAAATTTATTTTTTCATATTTTTCATTATTTTTGGCACGATTTTGACACACTTTTACCACTGTAAAAACCTGCATTTTAGCAGGTTACCAAGATGGCGTGTTTTAAAAATTTACCATCAATCCAAATTTACCATTATTAAGTAGTCCAAGATTAAATTTAGTTTTCCTATTATTGTATTCATTCTGTTTTTTAATTCCAATACATAATATCGTTGTTCCTGCAATAGCACACACAAAAGATGCTATACTCATCCCAAGATAATAACTTCTATCGTAATTTTTAATGATTTCAATATCAGATGTAGTGAATGGCAACATAATAGACATGGCTGTTAACGCTGCTGAACTCCCTAACAAAATCGTACCTAAAGTTTTTTCTGCATATCCACTATTATTGTCTTCAACTATATCTACTCTTTTATAGGTTTTATTTTTTGATTCTAAAACATTTTTTTCGAGTTTTTCAAGCAATTCTTCACTCGGTTCATGTATGCCTCTACTTTGATAATACAATACACGTTGCAAACTATCTAATTGCTGCTTGTTAAATTCTTTACCATCAATGATAAATTTAACAGTATCAACATTCTGCGAAAAGCAAAATACCGTTGAAAATAAGATTATTAAAGTTAAAAAGTATCTCATAAAATATACAATAATTTAGTTATATCCTTAATCTCTCTTTCCGCTTGCGATGCACTTATTTCCGGAAACGCCTCACACAGTTCTTGCGCAGCGGCGGCATGATGCTTTTTAAGAAGTTCTATGCCAAACTTCAATCTCTCTAAATGCTTGTGATATTTGCCAAACATCTTTTTATCATTCTCAATAATTGAAAATACTTGCGCTAATTCGGAATCAAGGGGGGAAAGGGCGGCGCTCATTTTACTATCCTTAAAATTTTAATATTCTTTATTGTTTTAATTTGTTTCTACATCTGATTTGATAGAGGACATAAGTATTAGTTTTAGTTTTTTGTTATTCTCAAATCAGTTTTTTAATCTGCCCTCAACATCACTGATAAATTCATCAATTGAAATATTTCTTTCTTCTAAATATTTTGGATATTGGGTTAATACTTTTTTTAGCGTACTCAAATTTTTGTTACGCACTGTTTTTGATTTATTCTTTGGTATTTCAGTAATTAGACTTTCAATAAGAAAAAAACTCAAAAAGCTTTTGTCATATTTATTTAAGCGAGAAAAAAGTTTTTTGGATTTTTCTATGTCAAATTCAGCTTGTTCTAAACTTATCTCAGAAAACATTTTACATAAATGTTTAGCAGCTTTAAGTGTTGTTGGATATTTTTTTAAAATATCAACACCAAATCTCCATCTTTTTAAAAGTTGTAATTCTTCTTCATGTAATTTAGATAGTTTTTCGTCAAAATAAAATGAAACTATCCTTTCAAAATCTTCATCACTTGTAAATACAGCATCCTTCATAATAATCACTTTTTCGTTTTCAATATTTCTATATAATCATTCAAATTTTTCACAGCTCTATCTAATTCTTTGCATCTTTCACAAGATTTTACGGAGGATTTTGGGATATACTCTTCCGGGTAAGTGATAATATCTACTACAGAGCATTCTAAAATATCTGCAATTTGCGATAATTTACCCAAGTAAATATCCTTACTCCTGTTAATGTAATTTGAATAAGTGTTTTGCTTTACTCCAAGTTTTTCTGCTAAAAGTTCTTGTTTTAAGCCTTTTTTTTTGCGAATTACTTCAATGTTTTCTAAAATCTTTTGCATAGTTAAAAATATTTATTTGATAATTAAATGATTGCGATATTTTTTAAAAAAATATCGCAATATTGAGATATTATATTTCATTTTTGCTATTTTTGCCGCTAAATAGAAATTAATTATCATTAAAAAAAAAACGATTGTATAAAAAAGAAAATTAATCAAAGCATTAAGTATGAAATTAATCAGAAACTTTTTAGAAAAAAGACGCACAAAAGCCAATTTGAAAGAAGTGCGCAATATTTTAGTAGAATTGTTTAGACGTAACGTTTTCGTAGAGAATGTTCATTCCAGAAAAACTGAATGCGGGATTTTTATATTCTTGGATTTAAAAGCAATTTTTTCCAGAGATTATATGATGCTACCTCTAATTAACCACATAAAATCAAACCAGTTATGCTTCTGTAAAAAGCAGAGTTCTTTTGTTTCTCAACATTGGAAGTTACCGATGTTTGTTAAATTGATTTTTCATTGGCAACCCGGAAAGACGGGTGACGGCGTGGAAAGACACGCTTTATTAAGAAACAAATTATAAATACAATATGAACCCCTACTCATTTAAAACCGCTTACGAATCGCTTCCGGCAAACAAACAAAGCGAAGTGCGTCAAAAAATTATGGATACATTCAACTTGAAACTCACATCATTTTACAGATGGATGAGAGGAGAGCCTGAACCACGCTTGAGCGAAGCCGATACCATTGCCGCCATCTTTGCAGAGTATGGCATTAAAAAAGTTTGGAATAATAATTAATCACATTAAATCAATACATTATGACAAATACAAGCAAAGAAAAACTACTAAAAACGGGCTGGGTGCTTTACCGGAAACTTAACAGCAAAGGAAAATACGGAATTATGCAATGTAAGGAGTTGGGTGTATGGTCAATGC
>Ga0209737_10003513_pt1 | contig 10936 bp, 5 predicted proteins | sample TergutCu122P3_FD_187284 | JGI IMG/M metagenome (GOLD analysis project Ga0209737, IMG submission 187284) | Cubitermes ugandensis P3 segment gut microbial communities from Kakamega Forest, Kenya - Cu122 P3 (SPAdes) (version 2) | ecosystem: Host-associated > Arthropoda: Insects > Digestive system >...
CCCCCCAAACACAGAGAGAGAGAGAGAGAGAGAGAGAAAGAAAGAGAGGAAAACTGATGGTGTACCTAGTTCATTACTTTCATACAACCCACACTTTTTACATTCTCTATCGCTACCCACAAAGTATGTGCTGAATTGTGACTGATGTATGTCAGTTGATGAACATGCCTGCCAACAAACAGTTCAGTTTTGTAGCATAATTCTTTTCGTTTATACAACACTGTTTGTGTATACAATTTTTTTAATATTTCTACTCCATGTTACTACATTATTTTATAGAAGCGATTGTTAAATGACACACTGAAATTGTTGATACTAGTGATAAGTAGTGCAGGTCTCATAAAATTGACATGATTAAGATTAAGATGGAAATCACACATATCTCCTTAACAGGTGATTGATGGTCATGTAGTGACTGTGAACGAAACATCAATCAAAGATGATGACTCAGACTTGGTGCTTCATGTGAAAGTTATTGATATAAGGCCTACAGAAGGAGCTGAAGAGTCATCTGAAGACAGTTCTGAGACAGCTGAAACTACAACTCCTAAGACAAATAATAATGCAGGGGAAAGATCACCATTACCTACAACCAGTGAAGAACATCTTGGCAATGAGATCCCCAAGCAGGTGGGTGATGATAACATGCCGTAATTCAATTCACAGTAAGTCCATATCCCTGATGGTTGGCCACCTGCCTGGAAACGTGGAAATACAACTGATGCCTCAATGAGTTCTATTGGTCAAATATATTTATTTCCATTGCAAATGTAAGAACTATAGTCTGTGCAGGGCAGGTGATGATGGACGAAAATGAATGAAACTCCAATATAATTTCATCATATGGAGTATGTACTTACAGTATCATAGTATCATTCCCTCCCACTTTTGTCACAAATGTTGGAAGAGGGGGTAGGCATCTGCATTGTTGTCATGAAGCAGTAAATAAATGTACAAATTTTCAAGTTAGCAGTGATGTAAAAATTGTCAGTTCAGATATGACTTCATTCATCTAATAACTGAATTCTCTAATCAGCTGTTGTCTGCTTCAAGCAATGTCCTTCAGCAACATTAATAACATGACACATCTGTGTAATGAATTAGGTGCTGAAGAAAAGGTTAAAAATTTCCATATTTAACAGCTGTATTTTGAAACAGTATGAAGTAAATTTGTTTTCAAGTAACTGCACTCACTTTCATGGAAGGAGAACATATATATGTTTTGAGGATTTTTAATATTACAAAATGTGTACAAGGCATGCCTTGTTCTTACATCCAGCTGCATAGATTAGGTAGAAGCTGTGTATGTGTAGACATATATACTGCATGTCTATATACCTAAGTCATTCCAGAGATGTGTGCTACAATAGTTAATATTCTTTGGCAAGAGCAAGACGTTGAGGGGAAGTGAGTACAATTGGAATTTCATTATAATGCACAACCACAGTGAATAACATAGAGTATTAGTATGCTCCACATAACAGTGTAATCTGTAAATGGGCAGCTTATATTTTTCTGCTGTGATAGTATTCAAATTCTAGTATTCTTCTGCATATTTGTAATATGAAACAAGTTTAGATCAGAGTTTCTTATTTTCCTTTTCTGTATACTTTTTTACAGTAACCTACATTTGCAGATTTATGGTACAGTACAACATGGAATTTTATACAACAGCCACTTCCTTTTATTCCAGAAATATGTTTTAGCTTACAGTTCTTTCAGTGTTAACTTTTTAAATCCTTTCAATTCCATGGGGAATATTTGGAATGTTTAATTTTTAATAATAATAATAATAATAATAATAATAATAATAATAAAGTTTGTGCACATTTGCATTACTCAATATGCAAAACGCTAGGCATTGAAATGACAAACAAATGGTACACATACATGCACAAGTCAATGTATGAACAGGAAGACATTACAGTGTTGTGGAATCATGCAGTACACACAGCCAGAGAAGTTACAGCAAATAGGCCAGATATAATAATAAAAAATGTAACGAAAAACATGCATACTCATAGATGTGGCAATACCTGCAGACAGAAATGTTGTGCAAAAGGAAGCGGAAACAAAGCTAAAATACAAGAGTTTACATATAAAGATACAACGAATGTGAAACCTGAAATGTAAGAGTATACCAGCAATAACTGGAGCCACCGGAATAGTACAGAAGTTTTAAGGAAAAATTTGGAAGCCATACCAGGAAAACAATCAATAGAGACACTATAAAAGACAGCTATATATGGAACATCACACATTTAAAATTCATAAAGTGATGGGGTAAATCATTTTGATCTCCTGTTGAGATCTGGACTTAACCAGAAGACCGCCACCTAGTAACTAATAGACAAGATGATGATGATGATGATGATGACAATAATAATAATAATAATAATAATAATAATGGTTCTGTATGATAAGCTGAAAGGGTCCTTACTAATACAGACCTGAAATTTCTGACAATAATTCTGACCGCTTAAAACACAGAATGCATAAACTGTACTATATCTGAAAACTGCATAAACTGTACTATATCTGAAACATTATGATAGTTTTAATGTCTAACACATGAAAAAATTTAAAATATTGCCTTTCTGTGATATTAAATCAAAATAAATTCCTTGGTAGTAATTATCTGATGAAATATTACATTTCACACATAATAATACAATCTTCTACTGTGCAGTAATTAGAGGCAGCTATTAATTTTGAATCTGTAAAAGAAATTAATGAATTAATTCACATAAGTTTAATTCATTAGTGTAAGAACATAATTATTATAATAAGTAAATGTGAAAAGTATTGAAACATTTATTTATTCTGGGTATTATACATTTGTAATCCTGTACGGTGGTAACAAACTGGGAAACTTACATGTGAATTATTAAAGAGTATAATTCTTTTGCACATTGTGTCATAGATCATAAAATACAATTAACATTTTATGAAAAATCTTATCACACAGGTAACTGGAATTGTAAGCCAGAGAAAATGTGTTGGGTGTGATGCAAAATGCCTTGCCCTATACTTTTTAGTTTAGTAGGGTTGGCATTTAGAGTGCTGATGTAAATACGAATATTTAAATGCTGCACTCATGTTACTTAGTTTTTATATCATATTTCTATTTTTGTATAGTAGTGAACAATTTTTATAAATGAAATACTCTTTTTTTAAGTCAGTGGGGAATTAGGTGGAATCATGATTAACAGAAAACTGCATTTATTTCTTATTCAAATAAGAACATATTTTGTATTGTCAAGTAGCATTCTGATATATTAGTTCAAAACAAGAAAGAAACAAGAATCTCGTCAGTGTAAAACCATCAGTACTGAAGCCCCTGTTGTGTTTATAATCATATCTTGCAAACATACATTTCTGTTTAACCTAACTAAGCCTGTGCATGTAACAGTACATATTTGCAGCAGTATTAAAAATCCTTGCACATAAATATACTTATCCTTTTTTTTCTTTCCTACACATACAATTTAACCTTAACCAAATCATTGTTGATTAGGCATGGATTTTGATTTTATTTGTACACTACCTTAGTTTTCAGACTTATATTATTAAAACTAGTGACAAAAACATTATGTATTACAGTTTACATTTTCAAACTGCATCTGTGAAATATATCACTTTATTGTGTATGAATTACAGACACAAGAAGTGAAAAAAATATAATGGATCCATGTCCTGTATTGTAACAAGTGACAACAGCTATTGCTTCCTATTCTGGTGCTTTTGCTTTAATTATATTTTTGAATGTATCTTCATTCTGTGTCCAAATGCTAGACTGCCTGAATGTGAAATGTACTGTTAGTCATTACGTAGGCCTATACATTTTTTGGATGTTAATCAAGTTCACATTTACAGGCAATCATCTTTCTTCATTCACCACTTCCAATATATTCACCCTTACTGACTTATTATATGCTAATCTGTGTAGTGGTAGATAAATCATCAATCACTGAAAGGCTGTGTGTCCATAAATAACATTCAAGACGCTTTATACATATTAATAAAGTTCATATAGCTCAGTCAGTACAGGGACTAAGCTATGGGCTGTACAGCAGAGGAATAATGGTGAATTCCTGGCAGGGAAGAGGGATTCTTCTCTTCTGCAAATTTTCCAGCTTCCTATTCAGTGGGTACCTGGGGATATTTCACTGAAGTGTGAACCTGACCATTCACAGCCATCTAGTGTCGAGGATAAGAATGTGTGGAAGTATACCTCCACATCCACCTATGTAGCTATTACTATTTCCCAGCAGAACTCATAAAATTTACTTTGTTATTGCGTGTATTTCTAGAGTAACAGACCTATTATTACAGTTCTGTAGGGTTCTGATGTTATATTACACTTTAAATCATTTACTTCATGGGATTAGTCCATCATTCTGCATGAAAAATAACACTCTGTGTTTCAAAAACAGGATCAGCCTCTCTTCCTGAAGTAACTACTCTCATCATCTTTTATGATAGAGTTAATCCTGTTATACATATAATAAATCAACGGTAATTTATATTTACTCTCAGAACAGTTTACTGTATTCAACAATGCTACATGTTTCAGTCTATACCATCATCTTCAGGCATAAGTGTTGGAATTTGCAAAATATTGTAAATTTTACAATTACCATAATGTTAAATATTAGGTAATTTATTTTGTGTATCTCTTTGTTAATAGAACCATTAAAAATGTCTGTTAAAAATATTTCATACCAACTGTGTTCTGTTTGGTTTGCTGGATATTAGTTCCCTAGTGTGTTTACATTTGTGCAAGCAGCACACGTTCTTATGTATCTGATACATTCCAACTGTACGTTTTGTTATTTGTTTTGATATATCTGTTGCCAGTGTCGGTAATGTTATAATATTTTTTTTGGGTGTTTACATTTACTAATTGGTCTGTTTTTAGAGCATTCGTTTTGGTGGGGATACTGTTTCCTGTGTTGAATAGAATAAACTATTGTCTTTGATGGTGCAGACCATTGATTTCTCAACATCTGGGACAAGAGGTGGAGAGTAGCTTCACATACTGGGCCCAACTTTGTAGGTTTTAACATTTAATATATTTACAGGGACTGATCCTGTCCTCAAACTGTACAGTTTTATTTTGCATGGGATGATGGACAAAATACATAACATAGATGTGAAGAACCCATTACTTAAATATAGATTCTGTCTAAGCAACATTCATCAGATATATCCTCAACACGCATCATCACCATCTTTGTAGTTTTTGACTTACACATGCTACTTCACACACACAAAATGTGTGACAATTTTCCCATGCACTATTATGTTAGTCATTAATAAAAGTTCTTATTTTTGAGGCATCTCATCCTACCCAGCAGACTGTTCAGTCCCATTTGTTAAGGAATACTGTTCTAAAGCACTCAGTAGGAGCACCACTTCATTTGCTTGCTTGAATATAAAGACAAAAATCAGGTAATTCTGTATACTGTTAAATATTGATGGTTAGTGTAGTAGTACATAATTGCATATTCATTAATATTTCCAAACTCTTACACAGAGGGCCCTTGTCTTTGGTCAGTTGGGATCAGAAAATGTCACTTAAAGTGAATCCCCTTTAAGTGTGGAATTTCCTTCCATTAGGAATAATTTAATGTTGCATAATGGGGACTGGGTTGGTGTGCACAGTACTTTTTATGAAGGAAATATGCACAGGAGCTTGCAAAATGACAGGCAAATAAGAGGAAGTGGTGCAGGTACATGAGATAAAAACGTCTTTTTTAAAGACTTTATAGTCAATAGATGTGCTCCTTTAAGTGAAAGGAATTTTCTTTTATAGTTCCAAAAAAATTTGGCCCAATGCATGTGAGAAAATGGATATCAGAGACTTGGAAAAGGGACCCCTCTCTGTTATATTTACATGTCCATGCTAAGTTATGATAATTTCAGTCCCAAATTTATCTTTATAAACACAGCTACACTGTACAGATGGGTATATAACAGCAGTGTTTTCATTATTTGTTTTAAAAAAAAGACACACACACACACACACACACGACTACATATGGGTGCATGAATACAGACACATACAAATGCCTATATGAGATTTTAATATTCAAGGTGATAAAAACTTAGTCTTCTGGGTTATGATAACATTTTTCTGAAATGCATGTTATTCTGAAGATGGAGGCAAAATGTACAGTGTCATAACATACTGTACCACCCATGTAACATGAAGACTAAATTCCTGTTGTGTTTGGCTACAACAATGTGAAAAGTACACAGCATGCAATTAACAGGAGCTTTCAGCTGAATAAATTATAAGTAGCATGCTAACATTCATGCTCTTAAAATTACTTGTAAGAAAGAGAGGAAGCCAATGTGAGAAAGGTATATTCTGTAAGTGACACAAAGTTACTTCTCTTTGAAATGATCCATGGAAATAAAGCCCTTAACTGACTTCAGTAGTTAACACTAAGGCATCTCTTCCCTTACAGCAGACCAACATTACATTCACATGCAAATAATCACTGTACTTGAACCTTAGTCCTATTAAAACTGGCTGGAAATTAGAACTATACACTGAAGCATGAACAGTCAACATTAAGGTTTCAGAGTCCAAATTTTACTACAGTCATTCAAATAAAATTGAATCTTTATGTAACTCGTTTGATACGTGTTTTCATGTCATATGCTAATGGATAATTTCATTCAAAGAATAAAAGCAATCTGATTTCAGTCCAAGTAAAATCAAAATTGTCATCTGATTTTCAGATGGTAGGATGGGTACACTAGAAAGATCACTTCCAGATTTTCAGTTTACGAGACTGGAAATGTAAACATAGTAACCGTTTTATTTAATTATGTTCCATTCCTCTGTATGACTCCTATTTGAAGTATTTTTCATGCCACTAATATTCAGCAAGTTACACTTGAAATGCATGCAGCAGCATATGTAGTTATGTAAAGTGGTTTTTAAAGTTCTTATCACAATTAAAATGTTAATAACTTCACAATTGTTATAAAATTCTTCAGTATTAAACTGCAAGAAAATCCATTCAGCACACCTTAAATTCTTACATGCACACATGCATACAAATAGTTAATGAACATAATGATATTAATGAGGGGTTCTGATTCACCTAAACAGAAGCACATGCATAGAAAGGGCTATGACACAGAAGGAAGTGGGAAATCATGAGCTGTGTTCCAGATACAGCAATGTTAGTTGGCACTCACTGGAGTTTATGTGTTGGCACAGGCGTATTTAGGAATTCTCTCAATTTTTTAATGATGTTCAGGTGGCTAGTGTTTCCTGTATCCCACAAAAATTTCACTTAAATGTCCCCAGTATTGAAATGTTTATCTCTGGTCACTGGAATGTAGGCAGAAATGTTACTATTTACAAGTTATTTCTTTTTAACCAGTAGTCTGTCTTCCAACATCTATGTCAATCTATACAGCATTCAGAATGTGGACTTTATTTTGTATCCACATGTAAGGTCATAAATAGTGCTGCACCTGAAATTTTGTTGAAGGATTACAGTATTGTAATTGTAATATCCAACTGTACAATCAAATGCCAATTGAATGGTGTGAAACATTATATAACTGTAAGAAGGAAAAACTTCACATGTGTTGCTTCCTGTAAAATTAATGTCATGTTCAACTTAGTTCTAATTACGAGTATTTAAAATTTAATTGCTGGAGTAAGCAGCAAACCCAAATCTCATAAGCATAAGAACTGTATGCAGTAGAACAAAAATTCTGTGCAACTAAATTCTCTACAGAGGTGCCTAATATTTGTGGTTCCTCATGTCACCCTTCTGGCCCATTGAACTTGAGATGGCTGCTACGTCTTTGGAAAATGTGTGCATCTATTCTGGCTAATGTAATTTTTCAGTCTAAAGAATTTCAGAAAAATGAAGACCTCAAGATTTAGTACTGGATAAGTTTTTATTTTATTTTATTTCTTGAACACTAAATGATGGAAGTGCACATTATGTTCACATAATACACACTCCATACACCTCCATATTACAAATATAGCAATGAAATCAATGGTAATATGCCTGTGTTCTTATATGTGTGTGCTGTTTGTTTGTGAAGTTTCACCTTCCTATTTCCTGAAAAAATTCTACTCAATTAGAATTCTGCTAGCAACTATAGTATACTCATATATTGTTCAGTTATATGTATTTGTTGTTTCTTCCAGCAGCTGATAATATGCATGGTATTGTTTGTACTGCTTTTACTGTATGAGTATTTGTACTATGGTAACTGTTTGGGTATAAGGTCTATAGCACTGTGCACCTTTTCAATGACACTTTGTCACACAGCTCTCTTACAAATTTTCTGTGTTGCCTTATCCTTCTTTAGCCAGAGGAAGGGGTAGCTGAGTCACTAGACTACAATTCTGAAGAAACCAGGGAACACCTTGTTGAAACTCGTGAATACATTCCCTCTGCTTACTCCATAGACAACGTGGACCAAATTAATGAAGTGGATAATTCTGTTGAGGTGTTTCACCCACATGAACCAATCAGTTTGCAAAGTGACACACTCATCAATAAACTCATGTCTGACCAGGCAATGAGTGGTGGAATGGCACAGGTTCCTGCTGATGTGGAGGTATTTTCACCAGATAACAGAGACATTTATGTAAATGATGTTGATGAATTTGACCCTAACAGTAAGGATGCTTATGAAAGTCTTCCATATTCAAGTTTGCAATTCAGGCCTTGGAGTGAAAAGCTAATGAGCCTCACATGAATCACATAAGTGAAAGAGATTATTTTGGCCAAAGATTTTTCAGTTGCAGCTCTCTAAGTATGTCCATTGTGCAATGAACAGTGTCACACATGCAGAATGAGGTGACTATGAAGATTACATTCTTCTGGGACAGTAATCTGAGCAGAATCTCACATGTCATGACATGGTTTTACTCTAAAAGGAAGTCGGTACAAATTATGGTGCCATAGTCTATAAATGCTGGACCTGCAGATTTGTCGGTGGTGCACTCCATACTCTGTTGACAAGTAAAAAGCTAATAATTATAGCAATCTATGTGTTTTCAGTCAACATTAACTCTTTGATTTTATTTGATCTTAAAAGTAAAAGCCTCACATAAATTGTATCAAAGGATCATTACATTGGCCATAAAATTTTAACTCACAGCTCTCTAAGAAATTTTATTACATGAAATTTACAATGAACTCGACTATAATACTTGAATGATGAGGTGATCATTGTAATCTTCACACTAATGTAAAAAATTCAAATATCATGCACTCACCTTGTACACCAAAATGCAATACAAGTAGGCAAAAATAAAGGTGTCATGCATATTACACTCTATAACAGTTCAAACAATGTTTGAACTATAGAATGGTCAGAGGTCCACTGCATATTCTGTAGATATATAATCTTCATTGGCATGGAAGTAAGTACACTAAATGTTTTTATGATTTAATGAATGTCTTATACACCATCTTAAAAAATAATAATAAAACTACTTTATTATTCATGCACCAAAGCACACTTCAAATAGATCTGAATGTGAACATAAAAGATGCTGTGATCTGGGATCTGACACCACATAATTCAGTAACTACATTGCATCAAAAAACAAAAAATTATAATCTTTATAGTCACTGTCACGAGAACCTTGAGTGTCACAATACGAATATCGAACACCTGCAGACGGTAGAAGTAGATCAGAGGCTCACTGGTCCACAAACACATTTGAGATTGATAATAAGTACCACACACTTGTTGTTGTAAGCACTATTTTCAAGTTCCCTACATGCATACAAATATATGAAATAAGGCTTTGTCCATATCCACAAATGCCGTGGCATTCTTTTGAACATTACAGCACAAATGTCACACTTTTGAATGAATGAAAACTCTTGATAAAATTTGAGACACTTGGATTCTGAAGGTGATTTTGGTTAATCTGCTCTGGAATCTGACTAGTGCGTATGATTTCCTAATCCATCTTATCCCCAAATGCAGTAAACATTTTCACATCTAAAGATATAGTGAAATCTACAAACACTGCTCATAACAGATTTTGCTATGTGATGAATTCAGCCATTACAATAATAGTCCAACATATGTCAAACACAACATTTTGATTCAATTAAAGTCATACTTTTCCAGTATATATAATTATTTTAAAAAACTGAATCTAATTTAATGTAAAAAATCATAACCCCAGTGTATGACGCTACATGACAGTGTGATTTTCAGGTCCTCTCATCATTTTTGGTGTATGTTACACATACCATAATGATGAAGTGAAATGGAGGAAAGAAAAACACTGAATTTGTCATTAAATGAAGCCCCTAGTACTTGAGTAATTAGTTTGATCACCAGTAACTCATATTAAGTCCATATAATCAAATATGCAGAAGGCAAGAACAATCTAATTTATTTTTAAGAATCTTATATATATACAGAAGGGCCTGGGGTGGCGTAGTGGTTAAGGCACTGCGCTACTAGTCGGACGGTCCTAGGATCGATTCCTGGTGGTGTCACTGGGGATTTTTTCCATGGATATTAAATATTTGTACAACAATCAACAATAATGCAATAGTTAGCCATTATCTTTTATATATATATATATATATATAAAGTGGCACCTTTCTATGTATGGATGTTTCATGAATGCAGAGTGAATGGATAGGAATATGTTGAAATAAAGCCGAATGATTCTTACAGGAAACTGTGTTTTCTTTAGCTCTGAAAATATTCTCTTTACAAAGATAAATTGAACATCCTAAAGCATATCTTAAATTATTAATGTGCATCTCAACTTGCAAGAAGAAGAGTTGCCCATTAACCCTTAGGCTACTAATGTCATATATATATATGGAGCTCCTAGTAAAGCCAGAAATGCTAACGTCGTATATATATGGACCTACGTTTGGCAACGCTGAAACAGTCTCTTTCT
>Ga0209737_10003514_pt1 | contig 10935 bp, 5 predicted proteins | sample TergutCu122P3_FD_187284 | JGI IMG/M metagenome (GOLD analysis project Ga0209737, IMG submission 187284) | Cubitermes ugandensis P3 segment gut microbial communities from Kakamega Forest, Kenya - Cu122 P3 (SPAdes) (version 2) | ecosystem: Host-associated > Arthropoda: Insects > Digestive system >...
TTTAACCATTCATAGTCATTGCATCTTCCAAACCATAAATACTATTATTAAAACTTTAACTTATAATTTAGTTCTATGTCTATAAACCCACTACAGTCTACTACTCTACCACTTGTATGACATATAACACTTATTTATACATAACTTTATAAATTACAGCATGACAAACACCAATGGCTGCTGTTACAGTTTATAGTGCTCCTGATGATGGACGCAAAGGGTGTCTGAAACATGTACAGCACACTTGTAGTTGGTAATAAACACAATACTGCCAGAGTTGCATCTTGTTGGTTTATTATATATTATATACTAAATTGATATTTATTTTTCTGTCTCTTGTATGAAATATTGAGATATGTTTTCACATGTATGATAAATTTTATATTACATTAAGGATAAAATTGTAGCATTATATTTTTTTGTTGACTGTAAATAACAGATGTTAATTCCATCCTGTTACTCATGAGTAGTTCTGTATTTGTAGAGAAAAAATATATTTATATATCTATATATGACTGGTTCTATATCCATTGGTTGTTACTGACAACGGATCTTTGGAAAGAGCAAAATAAATAAATAAATATAACATGGTGCCAGTCACATAAAAATGCTGGAAGACATCTTATCTTTTAAAGGCGCATTGAGATCATTTCTGTTACAACATGCATTTTATTCAGTGTATAGAGATTACGTTTGGATAATATTAGTAGGCAAGTTTGATAAGTAACATCTAACTGCTCAAATTTTATATTGCTCCTTATTACATTATATTGGTTGAATGTCCATATATTATAAGTTATGTTTTGTAATATATAAACTGTAAACTGAAGTTGACATGTCCAGTGTTACCTGTGTGACTAAGCGGATGAATAAATAAACTAAACCAATAAAAACACCTTTATTTTCCTTCTGGGAACATGTGTAATCTTTAAATTACTTGTGGCCATATCATATAGTTTTATCCCCATGTATTTTACACATTTTTGAAGTACCAGTTTTACAAAATTGTGAATGAAGATATGATATCTGATGTTGACTATCTACATTTTGTTCCAATTTACTTAATTTTATGAAGTACAAAATTTCCATTTTATCTAACATGACACTAGTCATATATTTAACGTTTAGAAGATTTCCCTGCTGAAAGTAGCTCTCCCAGCATTATGGATTAATCTATCACTCCATTTTGTAGTTTACATATCTTTTTACCTTCCCCATCACCCGCCCTAAGTATGCCATGCATCAAATGCAAGTTTTTAATTTGTGAATTTGTACAAGTTACTTCTCACAATATTTGAACTTGCTGTCTTTACGCAATTGTATTAATAATAACTTCTACTTATTTACGATCTTAATTTTTTATAGTAACATCCCATTTTAAATTTTCAGTCGGATTGAAAGCCCAACATTTTGCTTCGTATTTATACTTGACATCTCTATCATCAACTATTTGCATGAAATCATGTTTGTAACTGCTTAATGATTCTATTTATTTTTCGTTTTACAATATTTTCATTTTCGGCCTTTATTGGAATGTTTGTGTCACCGGTAAACATAACAGTCTCAGCCCCTTGTTCATTCCTTGAATTTGCGTTTATTCTTTCTACAGATTTCCTTGATTACATAATCAAATTAAGCATACTCTTGCACGCTTATGTTAAGTACTCTCAATTGGAAATCATGAACGAATGCTGCTTTTCGCTTAGGCCTACGATTTACCGACTCTATTGTCTGTACGAACGTTTTCTACGTATGATCCGTGCCATCGTGAGATGTATTCTTTGGCATCATGCTCAAGCCAGCGGGGCGAACCGTGCATCATATATCATCCGTGATTCCATCTCAAAGGCGCCAAGCCTATGTAGTACAAACGACTCTGCATGCGAGTTAAGTTTTGCCGTATGAATCGAACTGGCAATCAGTTTTATTTAAGTCATTTCTTCCCGGTTACGATTCGTTACAGTGACCGCAAGCTCCACACTTACTAATCTGCTGCGTTAATGTTGATTCGCGAATCTGCTGCGAGTTAAACTACACGAGAGTTTTATTTTAATTTGTACTGGCGATCCGTTTTTCATTACTATGAGTAAACCTAAGAAGAGGAGAGATTTCTCTACTCAAGAAAAAGATGACCTGCAGCAACATTTGTGTCAGCACTGGGTTTCATCCAGCAAGGAAATACCTCATGAGGTGAGACGTCGATGATAACATGATGATTGCCTTTTTTTATGCACTGTACTCAAGCAGATTACAACTAATGGGGTATGCTATTATTGTAGTGAATTTAATGTCATTAGGTACACAAATTCTCACTTCCTTGAGTTCACACTAACCTAAATTTTACATTAATTTTTAAATGGTCCCCTTAGAAATGTAAAATCCATGTTTCCCTGCGCCAAGTGAAGCATATTAATAATGCATTTAAAGTTATGTAACCTTCTCCAGCCTCTTGTTTCTTCATGCCTCCTACATCCAAATATTCTCTTCAGAACTTTGTTTTCATATACATTTGAAGAGCTTAAATAAATCAGGAGAAAAAATCTAATTCATATGGTCTGTACTAGCATACTTATGGTTTCAAATGCAATTTCTAAGAACAAGTTTTGTTGTTGATACTTCCTTCAGAATTAAAGAAACACAATACTTCTATTGGTATATCTACATGAAAATACATAATTTTACTCTTCCTTTGAATATGAATTCCAGATGTCACCTGTGGAAAATTCTGTGGGCTCCTGATGTTATTTACAGGTTACCACTACATACCACTGAGTATAAATAAATGAGCTAACCTTTTTTTTTAAGGGTATCAACTAAAACTAGCTAAAACAAGTAATATACTAACTTGATTCCAATCCTTGGTTTCCTTGTCCCAAAGTGAGCTGTAAAGATGAAACCTTCAAGTGCAATAATAAAAAATTGGGCAAATGTAATTATATTGCCACTTGATGGATCTTCCCTGGAAAGAAGTAAATGAAATTAATGAAGAAAAGATGCTGCAAAATAACCAATTTACAAGTAAGGTCTCAAAAACACAAAAGACTTTGTGGTAAATGAATGCACTAAAATTGTCTTGGCCTATCAACCACATCATTGTTTCGTGTAGAGTCTATACTTTGGAGACAGGCTCTAGCTCTATTGGCAGTGACAAAATGGGGGAATTACCTCCGACTGCAGTTATATATAGAGTGATCTGTTCACTAGATGTCCCAAATATTCAGCAATAAAATCATTACTTTCGCTCCAGTTTCAATAAGTGTAGGTACATACCTCCGTCTTTGTGAAACTCCATTCCCTCACATAAGATGCTGTTTCTGGCATCAATGCACAACTCGATGTGATGCTCAAACTGGCAAATACATGTTAACATGTTGAAAATCTACTAGTGAGTGCCTTCTTTGAGATTACCAATGAACTGACTTTTGTGTAACTAGGCCCCACAAGAAAATATCTGGTAAAGTTAAATTAGGGAATTGGTCAGCAAGTAATCCTGTGACGGACTGTCTTAAAAAAATCTTTCAGTTTCCCTTGTGTGGGACACACTGTCCATTCTTGCTGGATGAAGCCAGTAGTTAGACTATCAGTCAACTGGCCCTTAAATACACTGAAGTGCATGAGAAACATCTGTGCTGACAGAATAGCCAAAACAAAAAGCCCTGACTGGGTATAGAAAATCAACATGCATATCAATTATTGTGGAATTCAGTGGTTATGCACTACATGTGGATTTAAATGGCCACATATTTCTGTTTATTGAAACCATGCTTCACCAGTAAAGTATGTGAGATCCAGAGTCCTTGGCTGTTGCATCATTAATGGCTGATTTAACACATGAAAATGGACACATTTCCTTGTCCACCTGAAGCAACTCTTGCATCACTGACATATAGTAATGGTGCAGTTTTGCTTTCTTCACTTTTTTCACATGTCATGTAGGACGGTAGGGTCTCTTGAGAAAACCTGTGCCATGATTTGTAAGTGTAAGTTTCCTGTCACTCCTTCACATACTGTACTGCCCAATCACACTTATCCTGGTCCCATCGTGCTAATTCACAGTTTCACAGCATCTCTAATTGTTTTTCAGCAGCTTCTAAATACTGCACTTTGATGTTGGTGACCTACATCCAAACTGATACTGAAATTCTCCCTGCACCTCCTTCACTGATTTCATTCACCATTATTTGCAGGCCAGGGAAACATTATTCAACTGTGCACTTCTTTTCAACACAAGAATAAAACAGGCTAGAGACCATCAACCACGTGACAATCAGTTCCAATAACGGTTGAACCAGACCACTAGAATCCTAGGATGAGAAGATGCAATTTCACGAAGGCTAAAATATGTACCGACAAATACTGTTCCACAGTGGGTTTGGGGCCCAGTGAAAAACTTTTTCTGGCCTCCCAGCAAGGGCAGACCAGCTAAAATACACTAAATCAGAAAGTATCACTTGATGCAGGGTGCCTTTGGCTTCGAGTGAAAGGGTTAATTTGTACAATGGGCTAATAATGATACTATCGATGAAGACAAAAGTGTTCGCAATGCGGTTGGGCCCCAGGCCCCCTACAGGACTGGTAATTCACATCAGCTTCCCTGCCCTCTTGTCAGGACTGTTAATCCGTACATAAATGGTGGTGTACTGTTAAGTGTCAGGGTCTTCTAGTGACATGCTCATTCTGTATATCAAAATCAATTGATTCAATGACTCTTCTTTGTTGGTCTAATCTCAGGTAATGAACAGATGGGTCAAGTTGAGTTGTCTGCACTCTCACTGTAATCCTTGTTCAGCCAGTATGTTACCACAGTTTATTAACAACAACTTGCTCTTTCATCCGATCTCTTCTACCGTCAGGCTGAGACACAGAGAAGGCTATGGAACACTACACTCAAGAGTGCTCAGGAAGTAAATGGCATTTTGTGAATTGGTAAACTGAAATTCTCCCTTCATTAATGAACTTCAATCATGGAAAAGAGAGAAAGAGAGAAAAAGCAAAAATCCTACAATACATTCATAACTTACTAAATTCTTTATGGGGGTAAAGATTTCAACGTTTACCTCCTCGGAATGGTTATATTCCGACAGTACACTGAAGAATGTTATATGAGCAGGATATGCTTTGCAAACAACAATGTTGCCATCAGCAAGAGCAACTCATCCATAAAATTTCATGTTTTTCCATAATGAAAAATATTCATTATGTTGCAACTAAGAGATATTGTATCAGCAGAGACAAGTGTTGTCTCAGACTTTGATGGTCCTCATTCACTCTTTGACAATACATAACACTGTTGCTGTTAAGCCTCTTTGGTTAACTGCTGAGGAAGTTGTATTGCTGTGTTCACTCATTGCTAGGTTAGAAGTTAGCTCCTAAAGTCCTTTAGTACTTTAAAATAAACACATGTAGAACAACTCAGTCACGATACAGTGTACATTTACCATACAATGCTTAAATGGTGCATCATGTACAGTTCAGCAACATAAGAGGGAAAAAAAAAGACTGATTTATTTTTTGCAGAGAAATTGCAGACTTTCCCAGTTACTTCCATTTCATTTTTCAACAGTACTCTACATACATAAATAGTTGTTCTAATTATTCATGCACTGGAAAAGTTTTGTTTCCAGTGCACTCAGGTCTAGTGTTGAGTGGAACCAACAGTTTGGATGGTTGGTTGACAATCATTTATTAAACAATTCAACAATTTGAAAGGCCTCTTCAATAAAGCCATGGTCACTTGCTAATATGTCACTGGAGCCTTCTCACAAGCATTACCAAATTATATTTAAAAAAAAGACTTCCTACAAACACAATGCAGACATACAAATGGCAGACTTTATGATGTCTTCAAATATTCATACGTTAGCACATTTATTTCATGTAGTGACAGCATCCAGCCAGCTGTGAAAAAATATATTCTACATATTATCTAGGTATATTATCTAGCTAAATGCCACAGACCAATATACCATACCCTTGCCCTTCAGTCTACAGTAAATACTCTAATTCACAGGTCTGCTGACCAGAAACTGTAGGCAAAATATTGTGCATTTAGAACAACTCTAAAATAAAAGTATTTATACTGATAAGCCCTGCCAAAATTGAATTCCTTTGTTACTGCAGAAAGACTGCCCACACACAGTTGATGACATAGAGAATGCACACATTAAAAAACATATTTGTCACACCCCTGTAATTTATCTATTTAATAAATGTAATGGACTAATTTCATTTTAACTTGCAGGTTTAAAAATTCTGGAACAACCAGTTCTGCATAAACATGGGAATTTTCACAGTAGTGTAATTGAGGATTCCAGTCTTCTAGGATCCTCAACCAGTTCTACAGCTAGCAGAATACTGTAGGTCATTTCTTAGTGTTCAGCCCATGAAGAACTTTGTGTAAGTGGTGTTTGGGTTTATTCTATGTCAGATAGAAAGGGCAAAGTGCTGTGTTTCATCCACCAATCCCCTATTATTAATGCTGTACAAGTGACTTGCTCCAAGCTTTTTGCTGGAGAATTTTACTGGCAGAAAAGTGGATAGATGATCTATAGCAAGAAGTTGTTCAGAAACACTGCAAACCTGCCACCAGATAAGACTCGGTTCAGCATTGTTTAACTTGCACATGATTCCATTTGTCAGGCTTCTCCATGTATTCAGTGACTAATGACTTGGGCCATTTCATGTCAAATCAACACAGTTTAGGGACAAAATTTGCATGACCATCTCTTATTCTAGTAACAATTTACGAGCTGCTTGGGTCTTCTCTGGAAGTTAAATGTAAGAAAAAGTGTTCATTTGTTGCAGTGACACAACATTTTGAAATTTCAAGTTTTCTTGAAATGCTCCTGCATTCTGATTCGCTAAAATACTTAATGACTCTGGTCCTAATTAAGATAGAGGGTTTAGTCCTTTACCAATTGAAAATACTCAAGTTGGGCTTTCATTTTACGTTTCATTAAAAATTTGACTTTGAACCCATTACCTTTATTTATGCAAAATATACCATAAGATCTGTGCCAGTTACTTTGAAAAACTTTGTGATAACATAAATAATTCTTTGGCGAGTATCCTAACTGGGAATGCAAGTGATGAGAACATACAATTTATTTTCTTTTAGTGGTCTTTTGCTGCACTGAATGGTTTGATATGTTGAATCCTGAGGTGACCTGAATAGATATGTATCATATTTAATCCAGCCTTTCAGTTCCCTCTGATTCCAGTAGGACCAAGTTATGTTTCCTTGCATGCCAAGTTTTGTAATCATTTTCTGACGTGCAAATTTAATTTGTATTTGTGCAAGTTCAAATGGCTCTAAGTGCTACAAATGTTACAGAACATTCCAAAATGTTGCAAATATCAGTCACAATACAAGTTCCAAGACAGACCTGACTGTACTGGAGTGGATGATTAAAAAAAATGCAAGGTCAACAAATGTGATAAATGTTGGAAAACTAGTGAAAATATGCCAAAAGCTTTGGAAATAAAGGACTTGTCTCCTCACCTTCAGGACATGACTTAAAGGCAAAGGAATACAAGGACAATTTTAAAATTGAGCAGACGTTCCTTGTTCCTTTCCTGGACGACCAACTGGAGACACAATAAGTCACCACTTTCCACTGAAAATGTGTCACAAGTGAGACATCCAAAGGGAAAATATGTGACAGTCAAAGCAGCCATAAAAATAAAACTATCCATTTAACACAGACTATTGGTGGCGAGGATTCCGGTGATGGTAAACTACTAGCACAATTACAGGAAAAATAACACACACACACACAAAAATGGATGAAAAGTTACAATTTTGATGGTTCTTACATTGATCCTCAAGGATCAATTTTAGGTTCTTTACTTTTTTTTCTATATAAATGATTCTTCTAAAACTATTAATAGAAAATCTAAACCAATTTTATTTGCAAATGATACTAGTCTAATCTCAAAGATTTTAAAATGATTTGAAATGAATTTGAATCCACAAATAAATGGTTCAAAGCCAAAAGACTCACTGAATTTTGGTAAAACCAATTTCATGCAATTTACAACTAATTATAGCCTTCAAACTGATCCGGACATTACTTGCGCTAATAAATTAATTTCTGATGCTTATAATACAAAATTCCTTCGAATATATGAAGAGAGTAAACTGTCTTGGAAAACTCATACTGAACAAATTACACACAAATTAAGTGCAGCGTGCTAAGCAATGAGATCAGTCAAGCCCTGTATGTCACAGGAAGCACTGAAGATGCTTTACTATGTCTACTTTCATTCCATTATGAACTATGGATCAATATTTGGGGGAACTTTTCAATAGTGCAAAAATATTTGCAATACAAAAGAGTACAATTAGAATTATTACAAGAATCATAAGTGGAGAATCATGTAGAGATTTATTTAATAGTCTAAAAATTCTACGTCTTCTTTCACAAAATATACCATCACGTCTCTTATTTGTGGTTAACAACAACAATAAAATCTAAATTCTGTTCTCTATCAAATATATATACTAAACAAATATCCAACTTTCATCAACCTCCATAAAACGTATCCCTATATCAAAAAGGAATCTATACAATTAGCATAAATGTATTTAACAGTCTCCCACAAAGTATCAAAAATTTAAGTGATAACCCCAAAGAATTTAAATCACCCCTAAAGAATTATTTATACGTTCACTTCCACAATGTAGAAGAATACTGTAATGTAAATACACAATGCTAAACTAAGCTTAATCTGTTGTGTTGTACCAGCTACTACAATATGTACATAACATTTTCCTGACTTATTAGCTATTTTATCCAACCAACCCTTTTATGCACAATTCTATAAGCTAAGTTACACTTGATTTCAACTCTCGCCATGTTCTGAAAGTTGTATCCTAATTTTTGGGTGATTCCCGGCATCTGTATTTCATGTGTCAATGTTTCAGAACACTACATCTGTTCCATCTTCATAGGTGGTGTAAGCTTACAGAGTGTTCCAAAACATCAACACACAAAATTCAGACGTTGGGGAATCACTCAAAAGAAAGAATACAGTAAGTTACACTTATTGATGAGCTCCTCCGTGTTTCAACACACAATTGTCATCTTCAGGGAGTCCACCATATAACTATTAGATTTTCTGGTATGCCAAATGGATATACAACACAATCCAATCACTTAGGCAGAATGCAGCTTTGCATCAAAGCACAGTTCCCAAATAGCTGTTGTCAGTCACTTGATGATTGATGGTTAAAAGCCAGTCAATAAAATACTTCAATATAATGTACCATCAAGTGACTCAAGAATTATCTGGAAACTGTGCTTTGGTGCAAAAGCTACATTCTACCTAAGTGATCGGACTGTGTTAATATATCTATTTGGCTGCCAGAAGATCAAAAATTTATGTGGTGGACTCCCTGCGGATGACACCTGGTGCATCAAAACCTGTTGTAGTAGCTAATCAATAAGTGTAACGTAGCATACAGAATTGTGCATGAAAGGGTTGGTTGGATAAAAAAACTAATATGAACGTAACGCACAGTATGTAGGCTTGTTCCAAGGTATTCACGTGTTTTGGATTCACAGAATGTAATTAAATTAAACTGCACAGGGTTGGTCAATGTGGACAATCCTGAATTCCACAGTTCAGACTGCCAAGAAAAGTTGTTTAACTATTCATTCACATTATTTATTTGGGTGATTCAAGTGATTCTGCACCAATGAAGACTTTACGCAGTACCAAAAGCATATAAACAGAACATGCCACTGTGACCTGTTACAGCCGCCCTTCGCAAAGATACTGGCACGCATCAGTTGTTCATCCACCCATCCTCCATTTGATCCTCCATTTGTCCTCATTACAGTGTCAGTGAAGCCTGCTTAAATAGCCAGAATGGAAGTAATGTAGAATGTAAACCGTCACTAGTTCACCACACCCCAGACTTGCATTTGAGTTGTGCTTGTTTCGAATCTCGGCCCGGACTCAGGCTTTGTGACGTTTCTTCGTGATTTCTCTCGGTCCCTCAGACAAAAGCTGTGCCCCATGCTTTGAACAGACTACGGCCACTTCGTTACCAATCTTTTCTACTTCATGGATCACCTTGCCGTTGACGTTATACAGTGAAAGATACTGACACAATCGTAAAATAAACCCCTTAACGTACTACATACCTCAAAATTTACCTTACGCAGCATTCTAACGTATATGAACATGATAGTCGAAAATATTCTTAACAAAATTGGGAAGTTTTAAAAGATGACTAAACACTTTAGCGAATTCAAGGGCCATCGTCGTATGTACGTATCAGAAAGTGCACACTTACTTCACCAATAACTCAAGGAACACTACATTGCTGCAACATCCAACAAACACCATGATAATTGCTAAAGCAGGCTTCATTTTGAACACTTTGTTGTGAATTTCAACTCTTTTCTTTCATAAAAGCGAATAACGGCAAGCACATGGCATTAATACATATCGCAAGACTCCTGAACATAACCTTGAACTGAATGTACTATCAATTTCTTGCTGGAAAATTGACAAGAGTTGACCTCAGTGCCATCTGTTAGTAGACGTACACACCTGCACCCATCATTGGCAACGTTGACAAACAGTGTATGTGAGCGGTTGGCAAACAAGTTGAGTTTGTATTGCTGACCGTTGGCGGTATGTTCGGACACAGTCCACAAACAAATGTTTCGTGTTTTTTGTCCCCCGTTGTAAATGGAAAACAAGATGCAGTTCGGAAACACGTCATCCGTCCATCATGCGCAAAAGACGGGACAAATGCACAGAATGTGGACAAGAGAGAACACTTTGACCCTAATTGAAGATTTACATCCGCTGTCCTGTTGGTGGGATGTCCAAACAGCAGAGTACAAAAACCGTAACAAGAAAAGTGATGCATATGATACTTTGGCTAAAATCTGAGGTAGAGATGGTGAAGAAAGTACA
>Ga0209737_10003516_pt1 | contig 10934 bp, 6 predicted proteins | sample TergutCu122P3_FD_187284 | JGI IMG/M metagenome (GOLD analysis project Ga0209737, IMG submission 187284) | Cubitermes ugandensis P3 segment gut microbial communities from Kakamega Forest, Kenya - Cu122 P3 (SPAdes) (version 2) | ecosystem: Host-associated > Arthropoda: Insects > Digestive system >...
ATTTCCGCCCATACTTTCACCATTCGGGAATGTATTGCCCGTTTCACCGTGTTGAAGCATACGCAATTCTATTATCTGCGGATTACCGCCGTTGGCGCGTCCGTCCACCTGAATTTCCGTGATTGTCTGCACGCTTCCGAGGTCTAAATCCGCGAAAGATTCACCGCCTCTGTGACCGCTGCCGCCGTCGGTGCCGTTATCCCATCTCGCGTGCCAGAAAGTTGACTGATTACCGTCATACAAAGCGTCTCTCACATATGGGTCATCTTTAGATTGCCAAGAATTAACCCGCGCACGAGTAATTTTAATCGGTTTTCCTGCAATCGGCTCTTTTTGGTCTGTTATCGCAAGAATATCCTTAAAACCCGTCCAAGCCGTTTTGTAAGCCGCAACACTTGCCGCAGGAACATATACGGTGATTTTTGAGCGATTAACTTTGTTAGAGCCGATGCCGCCAAATGTCTTATCGTTAAGAGTTTGCGGATTTGTTGCAAAATTTACTATCGTCGTGAGCGATGTGCAAGCCAAAAACGCATAATCGCCGATACTTGTAACGGTAGACGCAATATTTACATTTTGTAAAGCATACATTCCGAAAAACGCAAAATTAAGTATTCGATTATGATTACTATTAACATTTACAAGTGTCTCTTTGTCGTCGCCGCCCAAAAATATTTCGCCGACAATTCCTGCCGCTGTTTTTGTAATCTGCGCTTGACAAACTATGCAATGAGGTCTTGCCATGCCGTCGTATCCGCCCATTGTGCAGTCATCGTGTCCTCGCGGACGATACCACCAGCCGTTGCCCGACGGCTGCCCCGTGCGGTTAACAAGCTGATTTGCGCCGATGGCACCCAGACCGTCATCGTTAATACCCCAAAACGCTCTCCACTTAATTGTGTTTTGATTATCGTTTAGATAAGACGTATTAAAACGACTTTCACTAGTGCCGCCGGTACCGGTATATTCATCGTTTAAGTTCGCAAAAGAATGTCCGACTTCGTGCATTAAAAGACCGTGCGGATTGCCTTGATGTCCTGCCGAAGAACTTACATTCGGAAAGCCGCCTATTTGCATAGCAAGTCCGCCGTAATCGGTGGTGTTTATAAATACTACGGGTATATTAACTGCCGGCGTATGATGCCTAAGGAGATCAGCCAGCTTGTCTTTTCCCGCACTGGGAATATTCATAGTTTGATTGCTTTGAACAGTACCGAAGTATGTGTTTGAACTGAAAGACTCTGCATTTGAAACTACCTTAATGGCATAAATATTCATTTGATTCGCAAAAAGATTGTAGGGCTTTGCGGCTAAAATATGGTCTTTGTAAGCTCTCGCCACTCCCATAAACTTTTCTTGGTCTTGCGCTCTGTATCCGTCTCCGAATATCGCTACCACAATACTTTCGTTGTCGGGTTTTCCGCCCGAATGCAATGTTACTTTCTCGAACGGGAAATCGTTGATTTGCGCCTGAACGGCGATTGAAACGAGGAATAATAATATTCCGATTTTTAGATTTTTAAGCATTTATGCTCTCCTTCTGTTTTATTTTTTTGCTTATTATCTCTTCACACCTAATTTAGCCGAATACAGATAAATTTTTCCATTTCCGGCTTTTACTTCGGCAACTACCAAATACGCACCGTTTGCGATGATTCGTCCTGCGTTGTTTGTTAAATTCCAAGTAATCGCCTCATCGGTTGCTGAACCTGTCGAAGCCATCGAAAACACTACATTCCCCGTCATATCATAAATAACGATTCTCGTTTCCGCCGCTTTTTGATTTTCGGGAAGAACAACGCTGATTCTCGCCTGATTATAAACGATATTGCTTGCAAATTTTATTCCGTAGCGATTGTCGGATTTTTTAACATTGCCGATAGAAGTGTCATCGTGATTTATCGTGCAATCCCAAGCATCGCAAATTGTGCATTTTATGTGCGTTATTTCGCAATCTATTTCTCCGCAAATATCACAAACGCAACCTTCCGCAAATATCAAATTTACTTCTTTTTTTCCGCAATCGGTTTTTTTGCAATATCTTTCTTCCGTGCCGTTTATTTCGCAAGTCGCCTCAGTTTTTGTCTCCCAATTGCTCCAATCGTGGTCGCACGGAGTGCCGAATACTCTAATTTCCGATACTTGAGTAAAATGAGGGTCGGTTCCGCTATTGGCATTTTTAATACCGAGGCGAATATATCGCGCAGTAATTGGTGTTTCAAGATACAAAACAACATTTCTTGTACCCAAACCGCTCATGTTAACATCTACGGCTGTCCAGCCTGTCATAGCAAAATCTTTATCAATGTCATCTTGAGGAACATCTGCGTCAGTTGTCGGATAAGGATTTCCGCCCATACTTTCACCATTCGGGAATGTATTGCCCGTTGCGCCGTGTTGAAGCATACGCAATTCTACTATTTGCGGATTACCGCCGATGGCGCGTCCGTCCACTTGAATTTCCGTGATTGTCTGCACGCTTCCGAGGTCTAAATCCGCAAAAGATTCACCGCCTCTTTTACCGCTTCCTGTCCCCCATCTGGCGTGCCAGAAAGTTGATTGTTTGCCGTCATACAAAGCGTTTCTCTCATACTTGTCCGTGCCATTCGTTGCCCAAGAACTAACCCGCGCACGAGTTATTTGAATCGGGTTTCCTGCAAGCGGCTCTTTTTGGTCTGTTATCGCAAGAATATCCTTAAAATTAAAATCCGTCCAAGCCGTTTTGTAAGCCGCAACACTTGCCGCAGGAACATATACGGTGATATTTTCGCGTTTAACTTTGGCAAATGTTTTATCGTTAAGAGTTTGAGGAGTAGCAGAAAAATTTACTATGGTTGTAAGAGATGTGCAAGCCAAAAACGCATAATCTCCGATACTTGCAACACTGCTCGCAATACTTACATTTTGCAGAGCATACATTCCGTAAAAGGCATAATTAACGATTCGATTTTGATTACTGTTAACAATTGCAAATTTCAGTTTGTCGTCGCCGCCCAAAAATGTTTCACCCATCGCGGATGCCATTCGTCTAACCATATGGGCTTGGCAAACTTTACAAAATCTCCAAGTAGGGTTGGTTTGGTCCATTATACATTGCTTATTGGCATCTGAGACGGCATAGGTAGGGTCAGTCGGTCGAAACCAACCAGTATTGGCAGAATGGGGAAGAGCGCTAGAGAAATCGAAAAAACCGACACCATCAATTCCTGAAAACGCTCTCCATATATTTGTAAGAGGATTGCCGTCTCTCGTCGCATTCGGTTGTTCTCCTCCAACGGGCATAGTACCATTATAAAAATACTCATCTCGCAATCCAAAAACATGCCCGATTTCGTGTGTCGTAACGCCCAAATAAGATTGGTTAAACGCCGACTGAATGGCAACAGAAGGATATTTACTCGAAAATCCGTGTGCAACGCCTGCTGCCATACTGCTATTTACATACAATACAATAACATTGGATTCGGGTGCATAACGATCTAACACTTGTTCGAGCGAACTTTGTCCGGCCGCCGGAAGTCCAAAGTTCGTGCCGCGAGTTACACCAAAATAGGTGGTCGGAGGAAAATTACTGCCCGATGACACACTTGAAACTACTCTTATGGCATAGATATTAAATTTATCTTTGAAGAGGGTAATCGGATAAATTCCAATCCAATGGTCTTTAAACTTTCGGACTTGCTCAACAAATGCGTCCTGCTCACTCGCGGTAAATCCGTCGCCGACAAATGTCATAACCATTGCTTCGGAATCGGGAAGTCCGCTGTGGTGCAATGTATCCACTTTAAAATCAGGCGCTTGTGCCTGAACGGCAAATGCCGCGAGGAATAATAAAATTCCGATTTTTAGTTTTTTAAGCATAATGCTCTCCTTGTTTTATACTTATATATATATATAAAGAGCATTTAATGCTGATATTTTTTTAATTAAGTACAATTTCTAAAACTTTATCTGCCTGTTTAGCCGCCAACATGAATTTATCGGGACAAAACATATCAAAATTCGAAAATGCAAAAATGTTAAAAGTAAGTCGAACGACATAGAGATTTTTTTTGAAAGGGAATATTTCGAGATCATTATACTATTGCGAAGTTTTATCGCCGTCTATTTGTTTGCGCAAATATTATATTTATTGCAAAAAATGCAGGCGAGGAGAGCAAAAATGAAATACGAAACAGTAATCGGACTTGAAGTCCATGCACAGCTTAACACTAAAACGAAAATGTTTTGCGGATGCCAGAACCATTTCGGTGATGCGGTAAATACTCACACTTGCTCAGGATGTTTGGGAATGCCCGGCACATTGCCGCTTCTTAACCGTGAAGCTGTAAAAAAGGGAATTCGTGCGGGACTTGCGACAAACCATACGATTAACAAAAAAAGCATTTTTGACCGCAAACATTATTTCTATCCCGATTTGCCGAGCGGATTTCAGACTACACAACTCGAATTTCCGATTTGTACCGAAGGACACTTGGATATTGTTGCCGACGGGAAAGAAAAAAGAATAAGAATTAACAGAATTCACTTGGAGGAAGATGCAGGAAAACTTATTCATGACCAAGATGTTTCTGACTCGCTTTTTGATGCAAACCGAGGCTCAACTCCTTTGATTGAAATTGTTACTGAACCCGATATGAATTCGGCGGAAGAAGCGTATCAATATTTGACGGGGCTTAAAAAAATTCTGCAATATATTGATGTTTGTGATTGTAATATGGAAGAAGGAAGTTTGCGTTGTGATGTGAATCTTTCGATAAGACCGGTCGGCGAGAAAAAACTCGGAACAAGAACCGAAATTAAAAATATGAATAGTTTCAGCAATGTGAAAAAAGCGATTGAATACGAGGTTGCGCGTCACATTGATGTTCTTGAAAACGGCGGAAAACTTTATCAGCAGACATTTTTGTGGGACCCAAACAAAAATATTACGCTTGCAATGAGAACCAAAGAAACTGCGGACGATTACCGATATTTTCCCGATGCAAATATTCCGGCACTAATACTTACAGATGAAGAGATAGACGAACAAAAAAGCACAATGCCCGAACTTCCGAAATTAAAAGAAAAAAGATTTGCAGAGCAATATTCGCTTGATAATGACGCGATTGCAGTTTTGACAGACACAATCGAAATTGCTGATTACTACGAAAAAGTTGTTGGAATTTGCAAAAATTCAAAAGCGGCAAGTGCTTGGATTTTGACGGATTTATTAAAAATTATCAAAGAAAAACAATGTGAACTCAGCGATTTGAAAATCACAGCCGAAAAATTAGGTGAAATCATAAATTTGGTTCAAAGTGATAAAATTTCAGCGGCGGCAGGTAAAAAAATTCTTGTTGCGGTTGAAGAAACAGGCAAATCACCGAATGCTTTGATTGAAGAATTAGGTTTGGCGCAGGTCAGCGATACAGGCGAATTACAGGCAATTATGGAAAAGATTTTTGCGGACAATCCGTCGGAAGTTGAGCGATTAAAAAGCGGCGATGCAAAACTTATGTCGTTTTTTGTAGGGCAAGCGATGAAAGCAAGTAAGGGCAAGGCAAATCCTAAAGAAATAAACCGAATTATCGGAGAACTTTCTAAGTAAATGAGAAGTTAGAAGTGAGAAATGTGAAGTGAAATGTTGCCGTTTGAACTGATTTCTACAAATAAAAATTCAAATGCTCGTGCGGGAAAATTTACTACTGCCCACGGCGAAGTTGAAACTCCTGTTTTTATGCCCGTCGGAACTCAGGCAAGTGTAAAATCGCTTTCACCTCACGAAGTTGCCGATACGGGGGCAAAAATCATTTTGGCAAATACTTATCATTTGCATTTGCGTCCTACAAGCGAACTGATTCGTGATGCGGGCGGTTTGCACAAATTTGAAAATTGGAATGGTGCAATTTTAACAGACAGCGGCGGATTTCAGGTTTTTTCGCTTAAAGACAGCCGAAAAATTACCGACAAAGGAGTGCAGTTTCAATCTCATATTGACGGCTCATACCACAATTTTACTCCTGAAAAAGTTATACAAATCGAACATAATTTAGGTGCAGACATAATTATGCCTTTTGATGAATGTCCGCCAAGTACTGCAGAACTTCCCGAAATTAGAAAAGCGGTTGAGCGAACAATAAAATGGGCGAAAATCTGTAAAGAAACACACGAAAAAACTCCTTTTTATCACGGCTATCCGCAATATTTATTTGGAATAGTTCAAGGTGGGATAAATGAACAGCAGAGAGAATATTGTGCAAAAGAATTAGTAAAAATGGATTTTGACGGCTATTCGATCGGCGGATTGGCGGTTGGTGAAAGTAATGAAGATATGTATAAAATTGCAGGATTTACCGCACAATTTTTACCTCTTAATAAGCCGAGATATTTAATGGGAGTCGGAAAACCTGTCGATATTATTGAAAATATTGATAGAGGAGTTGATATGTTCGATTGCGTTATGCCGACACGAAATGCACGAAACGGCTCTGTTTATTCGTGGAATGGGCAGGTAAACATCAGAAATAATAAATACAAAACCGATTTCGATAGTCCAATAGACAAAGATTGTGATTGTTATACGTGTAAAAACTTTTCACGAGCGTATATTCGTCATTTATTTATTGCCGGAGAAATTTTGGCATTGCGTTTATTATCACTTCATAATATTCATTTTTATGTGAATTTAGTAAAAGAAGCCCGCCATCAAATTTTAGCAAATAACTTCGACGAGTGGAAAAAACAAATTATTCCGAATATTACAAAACGAGCGGAGTAAAAATATCGCCCATTAAATAATAAAATTTTCGGGCGAAGGGTTTTAAAGGGGCGACCGCAAAGCCCATTTTTCTACATCTTCTCAGGAATATTTATTCCCAAAATCTCAAGAACAATCCCAATAGTTTCAAGTGTAATTTCAGCAATTCTCAAACGAGATTTTTGTAATTCTTTGTCTTCTTCGTGCAAAATCGGCGAAGATTTATAAAATCTGTTAAATTCCTGAGAAAGTCCGTAAATATAATCACACAAATAATTCGGCGCACAATCAACACCGGAACTTTCAAGCACTTCGCCCAAACGCCCAACTTCCAAAAGCAAATCTCTGTCGTTATTTGTAATGTGTATTTCGCCGGAATTAATTCCAGCTGCATTTGCTTTTCTGATAATTGACTTAATTCTCACAGCAGTATAAAGCAAATAAGGTCCGGTTTTCCCTTCAAACGCGCAGAATTTATCCAAATCAAAAACATAATCCGAAAGTCTATGGTTTGCTAAGTCTGCAAATTTTAATGCGGCAATTCCAACCATTTCAGCGATTTCTGCCTTTTTCTCATCTGTTTCGTCTTTAGCCAAATCAGCTTCTGCAATTCGTTCTTTTGCTTTATTTATTACCAAATCAATCAAATCGGCAAGTTTCATAACTCCGCCTTCGCGAGTTTTATACGGCTTTCCATCTTGTCCGTTTACTGTTCCAAAACCAATGTGTTCCAAAAGTAAATTTTCTGGCGCAATTCCCGTTTTTTTGACGGCACGGAATACCTGTTCAAAATGGAGCGATTGCCGTTTATCGACAACATAGCAAATTCTGTTCGGCTTAAATTCTTCCACACGATAATCAATTGTTGCAATGTCGCTCGTCGCATACAAAAATCCGCCGCCGGATTTAACTAATAAAACAGGCGGAATTTCTTTTGTGTCGGTTGATTCTGAAACATCAATAATTAACGCACCTTGTGAAACTTGCGTAAATCCGCCCAATTTCAGTTTTTCGACAACTTCTTCCATTCTGCTTTGATAAAAACTTTCACCGAGCCAGTAATCAAACGAAACGCCGAGCCGTGAAAAATCCTTTTTTAACGCCGCAACCGACAAACTCACAAAATGTTTCCATAATTCAATATAATCTGCTCTTCCTTGCTGTAATTCATCTGTTGCTTTGACCGCCGCCGCCATTTTTTCTGGGTCTTCTTTACATTCTTTGCTTGCCTGCGGATAAAGTTGTTCCAATTCAGAGATGTCTTTTGGATATTTGCCTTTTGTTTTGCAAATCAGCATCCCCATTTGCGTTCCCCAATCACCCAAATGGTTGTCGGCAATTACAATGTATCCCAAATATTTGAATAATCTTTGCAAACTGTCGCCGATAATTGCACTTCTCAAATGTCCGACATGCATTGGTTTTGCAACATTTGGTCCGCCGAAATCTAATACGATTGTTTGATTTAACACGGGCGACCGAGGGCGGTCGCCCCTACGAGAAACAATCTCTGCAATAACTTCATCTTTCAATGTCAAATTTATGAATCCCGCGCCGGCAATTTCTACTTTTGTGAAATCGGGATTTTTTGCCAAAATATCGGCGACTTGCTGTCCGATTTCACGGGGATTTTTGCCGATTTTTTTTGCTGCTGCCAATGCTCCGTTGCATTGAAATTGGCACAAATCGGGGCGTTGTGACTTTCCGACTTTTCCGAAAGATTTATCTATTCCTGCTTCTTCAAATGCTTTTTCTACTGAAACTTCGGCAAATCTTCTTATGCTTTCCATTTATTTTCTCCTTTTTGCCACTAAAATACTTTTTTTCTCGAAGCCTTATTTCCAAATATTATATTTATGCAAAAGAAATAAAGGAGTTTTTTTATGAATAAATTGAGTTTTGCAATTATTTTTGGAATTTTGGCGTTATTTTTTGCTGGTTGCAGTAGTGATGATGGTGATGAAAATTCAGGCGGCTCAAAAGCAGTATCTTACATAAGTAAAGACAGCAAAGGTAATTTATATACGCTTGCATTATCGGGAAAAAATTCTTTTGTTTTACATGTTATGATTTATGATGTTGATTATTCATACGGAAATTATCGTCCGGCAATTACATTTACGGGAAAAGTAATTTCAAAAGAAACGAATGGCACTGACACGGAAATTATTGCCGATACAAACGGAGAAACTATTGTTTTCAACATAAACGGCAAAAAAATGACAAACATAGCAGGAAAAGTAACTTTTAGTAATGAATATGGAAGTCAGGAAATGGAAATAGACGAAATATTGACCGCTGTTGCACTTCCGGTTATTGATAATATTGCAATTTCACAGGAAATTGTTGACGACGGAACACTTGTTACTATTATTGCCGATATAACTTCTGATGTTGAACTTACTTATTTTGGAAGCAGTTTATATGGACCAAACGGACTGCTTCCCAATCGCGGTTTTGAAACTTCGATTGATTATAATGAAACATCTCCCGGTCATTGGCAGATAACATATACGGAAAAAATATCAATATATGTTGCAAGCGGCGAATATTATTATACTGATTTGCGAGTATATAATTGGGCTGTAAAAATAGGAGAATATGATTATTTTCAATCGGCTGAATGGAAGAAAAAAGAATATGTAAGTGTTGCAAATTCGATAGTTCCGCAAAAACCTGTGATTACAAACATAACTATTTCGTTAAAAGATACTGTGAGTTACAACGACATAGATTATAAGTTTGTCACCATGACTGTTTATGCAAAATCAAATGTTCCGATGACTTGGCTTTCCGGTAGTTTTTACGGACCAAACGGCAATATTTGGGGCGGCGGCTCACCACATACTTGGGAAGAAATTTCTACAGGTAATTGGAAATGTGTTCGGACTGAATGGGTAAAAAAAGATACTCCCGGCGTGTATTATTACACAAATATGGTTGCTGATAATGCAGGGTATTTGAAATCAGACCCGTGGAAAGGCGAATTAAAATTTACGATATAAAAGAGCGGGAAACTCTCCTTTTATTTTTTTAATAATTTTACACTTAATGCCGTCAAAAATAATGCTCCGCTTATTAAAACTATTGTCGCTCCGGTTGGAATATTTAAAACAAACGAAAGCATTATTCCGCTGACTATCGAAAATACGGCAAAAATTACCGACAAAATTATCGTCAATTTGAAGTTTTTTGATATTTGTAATGCCGTTATTGCCGGAATTATGATTAAACTTGAAATAAGCATTGTTCCTACAACTCTAATTCCTAAAACAACAATTATTGCGGTTAAAACGATAATTAAACCATTTAAAAAATTAACTTTAACACCCACAACTTTTGCAAAATCTTCGTCAAATGATAAAACAAATAAATCACGATAAAATACGATTAAAACGCCGGCTACAACTGCTGAAAGAATAACCGAAGTAATTAGTTCGAGCATTGTTATTGCTAAAATATTTCCGAATAAATAATTAAATAAATCAACATTAAATCCTTTTGAGAGTGATGCCATAAGAACAGCCAATGCAATCGCCATAGCCGAAACAAAACCAATTGCCGAATCGCCCCAAATATTTGCTTTTTGCGAAAGTCGTAAAATAAAAAGTGAAGCCAAAATTACAAGCGGAATAGAAATCGCAATCGGTGCAATTCCCAAAAGCATTCCGAGTGCAATAGTTGCAAGAGATGTGTGAGCTAAGCCGTCACCAATCAGTGAAAATTTCCGTAAAACCAAAAAAACTCCGACTACCGCACAAGAAATTCCGACAAAAACGCCCGCAATTATTGCATTTACCATAAAATCGTATTGAAAAATTTGCATGATTTCGTTTAGCATTTGCAATTTTCTCCGTGGGTGTGTTTGCTGTGGTCGTGATTATGATTAAAATAATGTTTTTCTTCACTAATTTCATTGTTTTTAAAATCTGCAATATTTCCGTGGAATTTCAGGGTTTGGTCAATAAAAGCAATTTTTTTTGAACAATGCTCAATGTCGTGGCTGTCGTGTGAAACCATAATTATAGTTGTGCCAAATTTATGATTCATATCGCAAATTGTCTTATAAAAACAATCACGGCTTGATGGGTCTAATGCTCCTGTCGGCTCGTCTAAAACCAAAATTGTCGGCTCATTTATTAACGCTCTTGCCAAAATAGTCCGCTGTTGTTGTCCGCCGGAAAGCAGCCCTATC
>Ga0209737_10003517_pt1 | contig 10932 bp, 5 predicted proteins | sample TergutCu122P3_FD_187284 | JGI IMG/M metagenome (GOLD analysis project Ga0209737, IMG submission 187284) | Cubitermes ugandensis P3 segment gut microbial communities from Kakamega Forest, Kenya - Cu122 P3 (SPAdes) (version 2) | ecosystem: Host-associated > Arthropoda: Insects > Digestive system >...
GTGATGATATAAATATCTTATGGTGGTGGTGATGATGATGATGATGATGATGATGGTGATGGTGATGATATAAAAATATAAGTATATGCAATAACAATGTAGGCTTCAAGTTCTGCAAGGCAAGACTTGCAATATGTTGCTACTGCTCGTCATGTCTTTTTCCTTAATTTCAAGGAGTCATAAATTCGCGGTATGAAAATCAGTCACGACAGAATGGGAATTATCAGCTGTCACAGGAAAACATGCAGAATTTTGGTGATTCGAGTGATTAGTGTTGCATATGCTTTAAAAAAGTCCAATAAGGAGGATGCGCTCTTTAGGGACATGACGCCGCGTAAATGGGAATACGAATCCTGACGTTTTCAGGCAATGGGATCCGATTACCCACTGTCATATCGCAGAAGTGCGAAATTCTTAGCTACACCACTGCAAAAGCCTTAAAATTTGCAAGGCATAATTATTTTTTAACGGTTGCTCTAAAAAAAGGTGATACGTGACTTCAACTAAATACAATTCAACGTACGCTTTTCGTGTCCGCCAAACTTGCTTCTACTTGCTTTATGTGGTCCAACAATTTTATGTTTTCACCTGAAAGTAAAAAAGAAACAAGTTACAAGCTTATGAAATATTTCGTTACAAATACTTAAACTGCGAACATATTCCTACATACTTTTGACTGCAAGAAGATCTGAAATTGTGTTTTGCTGTTGAAGTGTAAACTCTCGACTGATATTCAGTTTATGACGTTCAGATTTTTCCAAGCTTCGAATAACTTTGTTCTCTTCTTGTAAATTCTTTGTCATTCCTTCATACTTCTGTCGAAGCACTTTCTCCCTCAAATAAAACTGAAAATATGTACTTAATATTAGTACAACAATGTCAATCAAAGATAACATTGCATCACACAGTTAGAACCTTTGTTAACCTCTTTGAGTCTGTTGAAGTCTGTTATAATGTTATTTAAATCTGCTCCCAGATCATTTTCGCTATTCATTATATGGCAGGGTGGCCGATTTTTAATATATTTCGAATAAGTCGCTATTAAACTCTTCTATTTCAACAGTCAGAACAGACATTGGTGCCACATTTTAGACGGTATCGATTGTACGCACCGGTTATAGATCACTGAGTGTAACGTTACCATTGACTTTCGTTATCAACCGCATTTTTCACCTGTGGTCGCTACTCATGCTACCGTGATTAGCACGAAACAACTGTATTTATAACAGCTGGAATTCCATTTAAACTGATGACTAGAATTCCATTTAAACTTATGACTACCATAAAACAAATATAACTAAGTAACGAGAATTTTAATGACCTGCTCTCCTCACCAAATATTATTTGGTGATCAAATCAAGAAGAAAGAGATGGATGGGACATGTAGCACATATGGGGAAGAGGAGAGGTGAATACAGGGTTTTGTAGGGAAACCTAGGGTAACGAGACCACTTGGAAGACCCAGGGATCGATGGAAGGATAATATTACAATGGATCTTCAGGAAGTGGGATGGAGGCATGGACTGGATTTATCTGGCTCAGGATAGGGACAGGTTGCAAGCTGCTGTGAACACGGTAATGAACCTCCAGTTTTCATAAAATGCGGGGAATTTCTAGATTAGCTGAGGATCTGTTTAGCTTCTGAAGAAGGTCTCTGCTCCATGGAGTTAATACACAACAGTAACTAGTAATTGACATATTAGGCACAGTTGCAATGTTCTGTCTGTAATCTTAGTGGCACCAGCTGTTTTAGCAGTGCTGAATTATGTTGCCACTACCAGCAGGCAGAATGTTACTACAAGTGTATTCAGCTTTTATCAGTGACCATACTGTAGATTGAGTTATTACTGGAATGGTTTCTGGTAGTGCAGTTTATGGGTTACTCTACGTCAAGTTCATGAATGTGTGTTTCCTCCCTGACATAGAATTTATAATGACACTTGTCAGTCTTAATTTGTGACTCCTTGTGACATTGCACACAAACAGCGAGCTTTCCTGGCATCACTGTTCAACAGATTGTATCATTTTGTGGGAAGTGTCCACAAAAGAAAAAAACAAATCTGCTATTTGCACAAAATTAGTACTGAAGTAATTGGGAACCTTTGATCGACTTCATATTTTTGTACTGTTAAAATTGCAGATCTGTGAAAATACTTTAGTGCATACTGATTTGTTTGTTAACCTCATTAAGTGTGTATTTTAGTTGAAACTTAACACAGATGTAGGAAATTTTTATAAGGTAACTTAAAACAGAAATTTATAGCATCATGTGCAGAAATGTGAAAAGATGCAAGTATGCAACTATACATTACTTGCTATGAAAGGCCTGTCCAAGAGTATTAAATTGATGGTGAGTTCTGGGGCAGTCCAGAAATAATTGTGTGCCGTAGGATGAATTTCCATTGTGTTATGAAAAATGATGCAGTGACACAACACATTTGCTCAGATCTATCTATTTAACTTGTTATTTATACCAGTACTGTACTTTTCCTCTAACCTGAAAGAGTCATTTCTCTATATTTGTTTAAACACATTTGCCTGTTTATGTGAACTGTATGCAGGTACCATTCTAGATCAGTTTATAGTGTGTGATCAGTGAGAATACCTCCTATGTTTCATAATTTTGGATAATATTGCACATGAAATTTTATATGCTTGACTTGTCCCAGTGCTGGGTGCACATATGACAAGGAGGTAATTTAGTTCCTGTGCATGTCATTAAGGCATATAGCAGAGCAGAGTTATAGCGCTACTCGTTCTTACCTCATATGATAAATACAGAGCAGCTCATTAATCTCTGCTCCGAGCATGAAAATCTAAGTTGCTTGCACAAGTGAGTTTGTCAGAGACGCAGGAAGTATCACATTAAAAACATACGATTGTCATGGAGAATGGACAAGATTACAGATCATGTGGCTGCTTTCTACCAAATCACCACTCTTCTGTCAACAAATATTGCATTTATTTGGATCAGATATTTAACAGTTTCATTTTTATTTCCAGAAATTTAGTATTAGTGTATAAGTTACATGTAAACTGGAAACCCTTCTATGTTTCAGCAGTAAATCACCGCCCTCAGGTAGATAGCAGTTGCAAGTGAATACATGATATTAACACGTATATCTCACTTGTACAATGTTAAAAATTATATAATGTGTATATAATGGGAAGCTATAAATACAATAATATGGATGCTAGGACCGACATGATGTTGACAAGTTCTTGGTTAAATTGTCCTTCTTTATAATGCGTGTAGTTATATGTGTACAAACATAAAATATCAATGTGTTTGACCCAGAAAGATCAATTCACTGTGGCATGTATTGATGTGTCCTGCATAGGACAGATTATGGAATGATTGAATTCCCTTGTGCTGATGTTTCCCTGAGGAAGGTGACTTATCACTGAAACATCTTATCTTATCTTATCTTTTATTATATTTCATTGTACCTTACAGATATGGAACAAGTCAGTAATATAATGCCGTGTATAAAGCATTTGTCATATCATACATTAATAACCAATGAGAATTAATATAATATGAATATATAATACAAGTGTAAAAATGAGAATGTAGGTGGTAAAATAGTACAAAAACACATTGTTATCCTAAAATTCATACGATAAAAGTTATTTACACTCCATAATTTAACAAGTATTTCTCAATACATAATACATTAATTTGTTAATAATCATAATCATTATAATTTTGTTGATAGTGTTCATCAACACTATAGAAAACTTATTGAAGAAGGAATTTCTTCAACGTAGTTTTAAACAGAGCTACATTATTCGAGATTTTTTTAATTTGTGGTGGTAAATTGTTGTAAATTTTGCATCCAGAGTATGCAACGCTTTTCTGGACCAGTGTTAAGCCTGTTGATGATAGATGCAAATTATCATTATACCGGGTATGTATATTGTGGACCTGTGAATTTAGTTGAAACAATTTCCTGTTTGTAATAACAAAAAGAAGTATTGAAAATATATACTGTGATGGGAGGGGTAATATTCGAAGTTGTTTAAACAATGGACGACATGTATCATATCTATTGGAGTTTGTAATGATTCGTGTTATTCGTTTTTGAATTTTAAAAATATTAACACTATGATGGGAGTTGCCCCAAAATATAATGTCATATGACATGATAGAGTGGAAGTAAGAGAAATAAACCACTCTCAGTACCTCGGGTGATGTTAGAAAAGTCAGAGTTCTAATAACATAACAGGCTTTATTTAGTTTCGGTGTTATTTCAGTAACATGATCTTTCCAAGACAGTGTACTATCAATTATCAGGCCTAGAAACTTGGTGCAATTGATATTAGTAATTACTGAGTTTGAGGTTTATATTTGTTGTTGCATTTCCTTTTGTTTTTTTACTTAGGAATTGTAAGAAATGAGTTTTTTCATAATTTAGGGTTAAACAATTACACTGAAACCAATTACTTATTTCTGTCATTGCTAGATGTAAAGTATGCCTAAAATCTGTCTTGTTATCATTTGTTACAATAATACTTGTATCGTCTGCAAATATTATTGATTAGCTATTTTACTTATGGATGCTGGAAGATCATTAATATAGATGAGAAAAAGTAAAGGTCCCAGTACTGATCCTTGTGGAACTCCGTGTTTAGTAATTTTCCATGAAGAGGATAATTTATTTGAATTCTTTTCTTTAATCACTGTTCTCTGGTATCTGTTACCTAGGTAGGATTGCATTAATTTGTAAGCTGTACCTGTAATTCCATAGTACTTCATTTTTTCTAAGAGTATATCATGATTTACACAATCAAATGCCTTTTGCAAATAAAAGAATATTCCACCCACAAGCCTTTTTTTATCTAAAGATAACTGAATATTATTTAGTAATGCATACGCAGCCATATCTGTAGTAGATTTCTCTCTAAAACAAAATTGTTCACTTGTTAATATATTATTTTCAATTAAGAAAGAGTTTAACCTTTTATATATAACCTTTTTGATAATTTTTGAAAAGGAAGGTAAGAGTGAAATGGGTCGGTAATTTGCGATTTCAGTTTTTTTGCCTTTTTTAAATAGTGGCTGTACTTCAGAATATTTTAATCGATCTGGAAATGTTCCTGATGATAATAACTTGTTAAATATGTAAGTTAATGGGGACAGTATAAAAGGGGCACTAGCCTTCAGAATCTTATCCGATATTTCATCATACCCATGTGAGGTTTTATTTTTCAGAGAATTAATCATCTTATTGATCTCATGTGTAATAGTATTATTTAATTTTATCTGAGAGTGACAATGCTTAAAATTATTACAGAGGATAATGAAAAATACTGACCAAAAGGCAGAAAAAAAACCAGGAGAGACCATTAAAGAAACTTCTAGAAGTGTGAGACGGGAACGGGTCAACAAGTGGCCCAACTCCATGTTAACTAGATTATTATTGTTGTTGTTGTTCAGGGGTGTACACAGAAGAGAGAATTGTTGTATTGAATGACGCTGTCAATTGCTGGGATAATATAGACTCGGTGGTAGACGAATAAGAGAACGGAGCACTGGTGGAATAATACGGACGGCGTAAAACGTACTTACTGGGAGAAAAACGTGGCTCGGGCACGAACCCGCGCCTCCGGGGCACACGACGGCCAATTAACCTCCTCATAACCATGGACGAAAGCAGCTTCAACCCAAACAAATTCAGTTCCTGAAAAGCACAAGCCATGCCCCTCCCATTGTAAGCCAAACAAGATTATGAGAGGTGTGATATAAAACTTTATAACGTGGACCAAATATGACCAAACTTAGTGGCGAAGAGAGACGCAGCACAGAATGACAGGGACGAAAAAGAGTAAAGCCATTGCTCATAATACTTGTATTTGTTGGTATCATACGTGGAAACAACGACAACAACAACAAACTATTTTTAAACTGATAAGTCTGAAAGATCTGTAACGATTACACTCTCCATTACACGTGCCGGAGGCTCTATTCAGTAACGTTTTCGAACCTATGTAAATAGGCGACATAAAACCAATCCAATTGCGAAACAATGTTTATAATACTAAACTACAAAACATTCATATTATCTTAATTTAAAAATAACTTATTTAAGAGATATTTACACATTCGATCTTCCAGCACGTAACCACTACTACACATGGTAAACAGATTGAAGGTATGGACAACTTAGAAATCTCACCCTTGCGTATTGGAAATAAGGAACTTCGAATTCAACAGACTAAATGGTTACTAGTGTAAATTAAGCTGTCGAAACTGTGGCATGTGACGCCGAAAGAATAAGTGACACATATCTGTGTTTCGTTACCGCCATCAGTGTCAAATATTTGTTCTAACTGCAGGCTATTGCATTTCGATAGGGAAGTTTGAGAGATTGGCAGCATTGAGGTTCAGAGATTGTCAGACACATGTGAAGTTAGTTGCTGGTGGTGTGTGTGTTTTTCAAAACTGATAAAAATAAATCAGTTACAAATATGCAAAATATTTCAAGTAATACGGACGAAAAGATATGTAATTTCATGAATGATATTAAGCAGGGGTAAGTTTGGCACACATGTTCTCTTAGCTAGTACTTGATGCTGTAATGTAGAGCGTTAAGTTGGAACTCCGATTGAGCTTCCAATAATCAAGATACATTGCTTCTTACCGTCATGAACTTATGGTTTATTCTGTCAGCTAGGAGAAACTTTACTGACTGCTGATGATGCATTTCCGAATCTGTTGCTAATGTTTCAGAAAAGTGTGGGGTTCCTATGACATAGCACTTAACACAGTCAACTTGCTGAAGGAGGTTATTGCACATCGAAGCTGGCAAACGGCACAGTAAGTGGTGAAGCCATCTGGAATGCCCATGTATTGGTGGATGTTCAGACCGCAGTGTCCTAAAATCTCATTCTCATATTGCAGAGATCTCATGGCGCTAGTAAATGCAGAAGGTAAGAAGCTAACAAAGTCACTTCCGCTGCATGCATCGGTAGGCAACATGGTAAGACGAATTCTCAAGATAATCCGGGAGGAATACATAGCCACCCAGCAGGTATGAAATGTCATGGTGGTCACTGCATGCAGTCATATGGTTCAGTTACCATGTCATTATGTTTTTTCTTTCCTATATCCTTTTCATGCTATGGGCAGTCATTGATTATAGTAGAAGTCAGTGATACCATTACAAAGAATATTAAATAGCTTTTAGCATTGGAGGTGGGAATTAACCGCTGGATCAATAATATGTTCATAAGTACTTGGTTTGATCATCGTCCGTTACAATTAGAGATGTGTGAAGAGTATTAAATTCATTGTATCTTAGATTGTGTAGTCAGGAGGACTGGTGAATGGTGAACTGGAATGGATTTTCTAGGAAATGGTTGTGGCCTAATCAAGGTACAGATAGCACAAAGGGTTGAGTAAGAGAACTGTAAAAGGAGCTGATACATTAAAAACCATAGTGTATAGAATACTGACCCCAAGACTTCAGGTAAGAGATATGTAGTGCAGATAACCAACCAAGTTGCACTGCTATGTAAGATGCATATATAATTGAGATTCAACAAATCAGTATACTGAAGTTACTGCATGGCATTCACCCAGAGGACTGAAAAATGCCAGGGTAGCATTTATTTATAACAGCTGAATCCATACCATTATCATAAAAAAAAGACTGCACTTTGTTTTCAAATACCTGCAGTGTCTGATTTTTCCTTGTGGCAGCAACCTGAAAAAGTGGTGAACTTACTTTCTACATTGTTTTGAGAAGTAGGTGGGAATGCAGTAAGGGAGAGTGTGGATCATAGTAAATATTCTTGCAGAACAAGCAAGAAGAGGTAGATGCACAGGAGTCTCTGCACAAGATTGTCACAGCAGAAGGGAACGTGCTGGCTGACTACAGCAAGTTGTTACCAGATCTCCGATCCCGTGTCATGGAACATATTGGAGAGTTTGAAATGGAGTTAGAAACGAGGTATTATCATTATTACTGCTACTGGATAGTATGTCACATTTCTTTTATAAAGAATTTGCCATATGTGATTTTCAATGTGCTATTAGTAATCACATGCAAAGATTATGTAACATACAAGCAGGTGAGAAGAAGACCACTGTACCAGTGTAGATGGTATTAACTGAACACTTCATGATTTTCATTGACATCACTAACAGGTTAGGAATTACCTTTAGAAAGCATGTGTTTTATATATATAGGAAAGGTGTACTGCTACCCTTCAGTGACTGTATTTTGTATATTAGTCACAGACGTATCTCTTACACCTGTAGGTAGAAGAGGTTTGACCAAGAGTTGCGAATTTACTTACTGAATTCTTTTAGACATTCTACACAGTCTCTATATTTGTGTATTTCATAATGTTGCCTTCTTTTGTTCATAAAATATTCACATTTTACATAGAGGATGTGCCAAAATTTATGTCCAAATTCATTGCCAAAAAGTTAAAGATGTATATTTGTTACTCAGCAGCTGCGTGCTATAAAGTAGACAGGACTAAGTGCTTGCCAGACTAACAGATGAAGTATGTGGCCACTAGAGATAGCTGAAAGAACACTGTTTTGATTACAGTTCTGACAACATTGCTCAGCAAGCAAGGCAGCATATCCATTCAAATGAGATTATCATGACTCTTGGGAAATCAGCATTAGTTGAGGCCTTTCTTAAAAAAGCTGCTACAGAGAGGAAGTTTCAGGTTATTGTTGCTGAATGTGCACCCTTCTGTCGAGTGAGTATTACACATCAAAAGAGTCTTGATAGTGACTTTTCACTTACGAAACTCCAGACTTGTACCTAGACTCATAGTTAGGTAGAAGCTATGAATAACGTAAGAGGAATGAGTGTACTGCTGTTGTTGCACTTAATGCAATCCAGAAATTCAGAATATACTTGTACATTTACATCAGAACAGAGAACAAATAATATGTTGCTCTTGAAAATGATATTTACATCTGGACACACATTTTGTTGGCCTGGCTCATGAAATGTACTCCCTGAAAATGGCCCGTTGAGGGTTGAAACAGGTAGGAGTGCTTCAGTGTAATAAAATGGTGTTAACGTATATAAGTGCATTAGTCTGGTTTTTATGTAAAATAGTCTTTTCAGTGCACGGATATGGAACAAAATAAAGTTTAACAATGATCAGTTCTCTGTACCATTCAGTACAGGAGTTTATGTCTTTTCATGGTTTTTTTCCTTCTAAAAATTTAAATATTTACTCCATGTGCATATGGCTGTGAACCTTATCTCACTGTTAATGAAAAACATATACTACATTATAAGAACCCGTGCATGTAAAAGTGGTATTACACACATGATTAAGTAATAAGGTATATCTTGTGTTATTGAATCATCCAGAGTTAAATATGTTAAATAAATAGCATTCTGGAATATTAAAAATTGTGAGTGCTTACAGATACATATTAGTTATTCAGTGCTGTAATGTCTGATATTTTAATGTAGCTCTAAAAATGGAATTGATGCAATCAGCTTGTAACTACTTATTATTTGACATACCATGACTGTGTTGAGCACTTTTGGTTGCAGGGTCATGAACTGGCTGTCAGTTTAGGCAAGAGCAAGATCCAGACAACTGTAATAGCAGACTCTGCCATATTTGCAATTATGTCTCGAGTAAACAAAGTCATTATTGGAACGCACACAGTTATGGCCAATGGTGGCCTGCGAGCAGTCTGTGGAAGCCACATTGTTGCCCTGGCTGCTAAACATTATTCAGTGCCTGTAAGAGAATCAAAATTAATATTTTGTTAATATGGGAATAGGGGAATTAAATTCACCATGATGTAGGTTTGGTGTTAACAGTAATTATTAACGGTATTAGCAGTAGTTGAAGTTGGGCAGGATGATGGGGAATGATATCCTGCTTCTTTCTGTGAGGCTCAAAACAATATGGCTACCTTTTAGGAGATGGTGAACTATCCCAATACTTGATGACAGCTGTTAACTTCTTAGTCACATACACTCAGCAGCACTGTCTCACAGTTTGTGAATGACACATAGAAATTTGAAGCCAGTGGAGTAGAGTTCCTACTATAGTCATGATATTATAGTAGTCATGATGGCAGTGGAGTGCTACACTGAAAAGCATTTTGACATTGTGGCAGTACTGCCCTAGAATGACTGGCTGAAATATATTTCTTTCATAATGTGCACCAATGGTGAATTTCCGATACTATCAATGCAATAAATCATCCACTTCCCAACAAATTGTCTCTCGCACGCGCGCGCACACACACATAAAGGAGTTCGGTTCATGCTTTCATTTTGTGTTCATTGGTAATTACCATGGTAACTACTGTTGCTAGGATGTGGGGAAACTCTACTTGGGGAAAACTCTTCCTCAAAGGACACCTAAATTAATGTATTTGCTAGAATACAGGGAAATACTACTCAGGAAAAACAACAAAAGGTATGTGCTGAGACAATCAAGCATGGCTGCCATGATTACCAGTTAAAAAATAGTCATACATTGTAACGTTGTTACAATGATAGAGAAAAATCTTTTAGTATATGTGTATTGTGTAAAAATTCAGTCACATTAAAAGTGAAAGCTGTGCAGTGGGAGATGAAATGGATGTGCGCTACTGAAATTACACACAAAGCTTGCAAAACATCAATGGATCAGCTGTGTGAGGGTTAGTGTTGGAAACTTCATCCGACAGAAATATCCCCATAGGAAGCCTCTAACCTTCATGTAATTCAGATGTGCCACTGTATATTCTATGCATATGGTCAACATTTTTCCATGTCATATATTGGGTACAGTGGACGAACCTAGTTGAGATAACAAAATGGGTCCAAGCCTTGCCACCATATTTTACAATATTTTGCTAAGATCAGAGTAAATTGTTTGCTGGCTTGCATTTTCATGATATTTGTATTAAGTTACACAGTAGGCATTTAAAAATAAATACAAGGA
>Ga0209737_10003518_pt1 | contig 10931 bp, 10 predicted proteins | sample TergutCu122P3_FD_187284 | JGI IMG/M metagenome (GOLD analysis project Ga0209737, IMG submission 187284) | Cubitermes ugandensis P3 segment gut microbial communities from Kakamega Forest, Kenya - Cu122 P3 (SPAdes) (version 2) | ecosystem: Host-associated > Arthropoda: Insects > Digestive system...
TCGCGCGAAAAATTGGTTCGTGTTCTAAACTCGCCGGCTGTTGTGGCTTGAATTTGATTGCGCCAATTAACATCAAGGTTCAAGGTGTCTGCTTGCGCCTTTGTATTTATGGCAATATTCCAAATAACTGAATTGGCAGGCAGGTTTGATTCGGCAGTAAACTCTAAACTTCCTGTCTCTCCAAACAGACGTAAATTTGTTCTGTTAAATTGCTGATTCCCAAACACAAAAATGGGTACATTCGCACGTACATCAATTAAATTCTGCGCTTCATCTATTGAACCTTTTATCGTTGCATTCGCTCCAAAAAAATAAGGTAGTTCAAGAATTTCAGCTATACGGCGTGTGTTTGAAATAGTGAGGTCAATCTCCAAACTATGTGCGAGCGGTCTCCCGTAGGGCTTCAACTGAAGCGAAGGCAAATACTGCTGCGCTATCTGCAAAGCATTGACCAGCAACTCGCTGTATTTAAAATTACCTGATACTGAACCGTTTAAAAAGCTCGACTGTACAGAAAAATTGGTGTAATTTCTATCGGTATGCGACACAAAAACAATATCGTCCAAATACAATTGTTGATCGTTGTTCACAATTTTTATACTGTCGAACCGCAAAAAACCATTAAAGTTATCGAGTGAATTTCCAATCAGATTCGTTCTTCCGTGAAATGAAAAATGTGCATCAGGAAGTCGATTAATTATGTTAAGTGCATACAAATTTGTTTCCTGCACCGTCAATTCAAAATCTAAAATTGGCAGTTGTTGCGTTATGTCAATCAATCCACTGAATGTCAGGTTGATATTCTCATCGTTTACCTGCATTTTTCCATTAAAACCGGCGCCGTCATACCTTCCGTTAAACACAATATCTCGGTATGTATAACCATTTAGCCAAAAACTTGATACACGTGCATCGACCACTCCTTGAAAAGGCGCATTAATGTGCCTCGAGCCTACTGTGCGAACATAAAAAGCGATATTACCCACTTTTTCCGAGAGCATTAATTTCCCTAAATCCAACTTATTTGTCCGCAAAGTTCCGCTGTAATACACATCTCTGAATTCATTTTCAAAACGCAAAGAAATATCGGTCGAAACAGTGCCAATTTCGGTTTGCAAGCTGCCAAAAATAACCAGATTACTAAAAAATCCACTTATATTACCGCTGTATCTTATTAAGCCTAAGCGATTTGCCATTTCGGGCAGGTAGTACGCTTCTCCAATCATGTCGGAAACAAAAGCCTCCGTATCGTGGGCATTCAGACGTAATTCCGTTAAATTTCCAAATACAAAAGTTTGCTTCAAATCGGGCAAGCCACTCAGATTAACATCGCCGCTAATCAAGAAAGTTTCGCCATATTGTACAACAATGTCGTGAATATTGAGGTTTGCCAAAGTGCCATCAAGTTCGGTTTGTAGCATAACCACTGCTATCATTTCACTAAATTGCGGCACTATCGAGCTGATATTATCTAATTTTATGTAAGAAGAATGAAGTCTTCCTGCCAACCGGACATCATGCGCGAAATTGTTGAAAGCATCTAAACTCTCAAAATTTAAGGATACATCGCTTATTTGTAATCGCGAATCGGGAAGCAAAAGCTCAAAATCGGGCATCAGAATTTGAGTATCAGTAACAGAAACATTGGTCTGAAGACTTGTAATATTCAAGCCCGATTTTTCTTGTGCTTTAAAATACTTAATCCTGAAATTTATTCCATCTTTAATGAGCGAACTGAATGAGATTTCGGTGTTTAGATCGAAGAGATGCAGGTTGTTGAAGTCGATTCTTTGAATATTTGACTGAGTTTCGCCATTAAAAGCCCGTTGAAAATTGCGAAATTTCACTTCTGAATTTGCAAATTTCAAGGCTTTTATATTGAATTCTATATCGCCTCGCTGTCTGTTGGTTGGTTGCGAAAAGGCATCAATTAGAAATTGAAAATTCGTAGTGCCATGTTCGTCAATTGACAAATTTGCCGTTAATTCGTTGAACTCCAGCGAATGAAAAATAAATTGTCCTCTGAAAAATCGGAAAAAGTTGAATTTAGCGTCTAATCTGTTTACATGCAAAAGCGTGTCTTGCTGTAAATCTGCCACGAAAAAATCCTGCAAAGAAATTGTATTGAATAAGCGGTATTGAACTTTTCCTAATCGAACCTCTGTATTTGTCTTTCGCGAAAGCCCATTCACTACATACTGAGCTACTGCCTGTTGCACCCTGCTTATTTGCAAGAGTAAAAATACAGACAGAAAGAAAACAAGGATTCCGCCGACTACAAAAGCCGAAATTTTAAGCGTTTTCTTGAGAATTCTATGTTTTTTTGGTTCGTTCATAAATGCTTCAACCTGCAAAAATAGCACTTATATTTTTTATATCGGCAATTTCCTCGAAAAAAATTGATTTTTTCTGTGTGTTAAAGCATTTATGGATTGTCCAATAGAAGTCCTTTGGATACATTCCATCGAAAAGCAAGCAATTTCATTCCTTTTTGAGGTTGGAAACTGATAAGATAGGCAAAAAACAACACACATGTTGCGCACCATTTTACCAATTCCGAAAAAAGCCGTGAGCGGAATTTTTTCTTTGAAATGTTCAATGTTCGTATGCGTTCGCTTTTTCCGATAGCGAAAGTAAGTCGGTTAAAATATTCTTTTGTGAGTTTCGATTCGGGAATAATGTGGTACAAAATCGCGTTTGGCAAGTAATAAAATTCCATTCCTTGCGCTGTCATTTTATCGAAAATATCTTTTTCTTCCGCACCGATTAGGCTCTCCCCTTTCCTACCCAAATCAACATTGAAAAGTCCGATTTTCCCAAAAACTTCCTTTCGATAAGCCGCGTTTCCGCCGCCCGGATAATGCCTTTTTCCGAATTTTTTTGTCTGATTTCCTAAGTATAAATAGCCGGTTATCAACTGTTTTGTGAAATGCGACATCCATTTCGGTTCTGCCGTTTCGTAGATTGGCAAAATCGCACCTCCTGCCGCTGCTGCTTGCGGATATTGTGCAAAAAAATCGGCATAGCTGCGCAAAAATTCTTTGTTTACAAGCGCATCATCGTCAACATAAATCAAAATATCGCCTTTCGCTTCGGCAATTCCTCTGTTTCGCGCGTGCGAAAGTCCCTGATTTTTTTCCACAACATAGCGAAACGCAACCTGCGGAAAATCACGCCGGAAACGCTCAGATTCCGTATCCGTACCGTCGGTCGAATTGTTGTTTACCAGCACAATTTCGTATTCACTCAACGAAAAATCGTTCTCTGCAATGCTTTTCAGTACATTGTAGAGATAGTTGTAGCGATTGTATGTGCAGATTATTATTGAGAGCATTTTTTTTGTTGATTGTTGCTTTTATTATTTTTTATTTCATTTATTTCTTTTGTTGATTTGCTTATTTGTTGATTTGTTTATTCGATTTCGGCGCAATATTCATATCCTATTTAAAATTTCGCGCCCACTTTTCATTTTTCACTATTCACTAAATAATACACAGCCGAAGTATAAAAATCCTGCAAATGCGGAATTTGGAAAATCCGATACAGTTCGCGTGGTTTCAAGCCGAACTTTATTTCGTAATTCGGATTGATAAAAAAATGCGTTTTGCGCAGGATTTTGCAGTTTTTAGCTTTGAGTATTTTCTCAAATCGGCTGATACTCAATCCTGTTTTCGATAAGTCGCTCATAAAACCAATGTCGAAATCTGATACGCCAAAGATTTTCAAAACCGATTTCGGCAACAGATGAATATACGGAAAACGGCTTACCCATCGGCTTCGGCTCACTTGCTGATGTCCGCCAAAAGGCATTCGCCAAGGCGGAAAAGCGATAAAAAGCACGCCTTGCGGTGCAAGAAACTGTTTCAAATGCTGCAACAACCGTTCCTGATTTGGAATGTGTTCAATCACATCACGCAGAAAAATAATATCGAATGTTCCGCTCAAATCAGCCGGCGAAACATCGTAAATATTTTTGTTGAGCAAATGCAAATCCTCATTCAAGGGATTTTCGGCATAGAAACTCACAGCATTCTTGTAATTATATTCACTCAATTCAACGCCCCAACATTCGCAACCGATTTCCAAAAACGGCAGCAAGTTTCCGCCTTCGCCGCAACCAATTTCGAGCACGCGAAGTTTTCTTTTTCCGTCATTCTGATACTGAATCAAGTTCAGCATTTTCAGAATCTCCTGTTCAAGGGATTGCGGGTCAAGCCCGCAATGACGGCTGAAAATATACGGCAGCACATATTTGCGCGTACTTTCACTTTGTTCGTTGAAGTATTGTTGTCGGTCTGTATGGCGTTTTTGCATCTTGTGGCTTGCAATTGCTTTTGTTAGTTTTTGTTAGTTTTGTTTTCTTTGTTATTTTTGTTGTTTTTGTTTTTTGGTGATTAAAATCTGTTCAATAATTCTTTCAGCGAATCGGCTTCCGGTTGAAAAATATCTTGTTTTTTTGCACTCAAAGGCTTAATTAGCAACAGTTTTTCCAAAAAGCGAACTGCTGTTCTGAATTTTATCAGCCGTAAAGTCATATTAATTCAAAATAGTTTTCAATTTTTTTTCTACAAGACATTCCGATTTTTTCTACTTTTATTTTATAGGGAAAATCTAAAACTGCAGAAGAAAAAATCGTAACAGCTTTTTCGAACCGAACCCCAAGTATTGAAAGCAATTGCATCGGAATTGGCTTATCAAAAATTTCAATGTCAAGAAAATATTGACAATAGTTTATTTTATCTCGTGGATGCGTTTTAATTACAACTTCGCTCTTATCATAACGTTCAACAATTTCTTTGTATAAATCAATTTGTTCCTGTTCCGAAAAATTAGGGACATCAACATAAAAAGGTTGAGTTAAAATAATAATGCTTTTTTTTGTAGTGAAAATGGGGGCTGATAAGTCTATATTGAACAATTTGAGCACCAATTCTTGTTTCGATTTTGAAGAAACCTGCCAAATGTTTTGCAAATCAATAAGCGTAGTTTGTTTATTAGGCAGATATTTTAAATCTTCTTCTTTTGTAAGTATAATATTTTCACATTGGCTGTTTTGTCCGAAACTTGTCGCAAAAATTTTTCCGTATAGCAGATTAACAATTTTTATTGACCAACTCGTTCGCAACTTTCTATTTTGCTTGTCGATATGCGAATTAGTGAAATTTGAAAAAACCAAAGGCGCATCTTCCAACAAAGTATAATTTCTATTTCTTACAAGTGTGGAAAAAAACTGAATGTGGTCTTGTCCAAAAATTTTTGCGGTTTTTAAAAAATTCCATCGCAAATGAGAAAAAAAGTTTAAACTGAGTTTTAAAAATAGACGCCTAAGCAGTGTTGGCTGTTTTTTGAACGAATGCCGGTTGGGCAAATTTTTCCTGATTGATTCAGGAACGCCCGTTCCTGTAAAATAAAATGTGTTTTTTATTTCTTCTTCCGTGCTAATCAAAAAATAGAGCAACAAGGCATAAATGCTATCAACAATACATACTCTCTTAATAATCATACAATATCTCTAAAACTTTTTTGTTTGTTTATCTGCCAAAAATCATCTTTCAATAATACTTCCAAAAACAATTTATCACTCTCGCCTATTCCAAACAGATTTTGAGCCGGATAAGTGCCTTTCTTCATCACAGAAGAAATTGCTTGTTTTATTTCATCTCTATCATAATCTACATTTACAATTTCTTTGTTCATTGCTCGATTCATTTGTCTGCTGCCAATATTAATTGTCGGAATTCCATAATAAGGTGCTTCTCGAATACCTGCACTGCTATTTCCTATGATAAATTGACTGTTTTTTAGCAATACCAAAAAATATTCAAATCGAATACTTGGAAATATTTTAAATTTCGGGTTTCCTTCAAACAGTTTATATGATTTCAAAATTTCGCCCGAGCCAAGGTCATTATTCGGATAAATAACAACATAATTCAAGTCACTTTCTATTGCAGCTTGAACAAGTTCGTTGCTCGCTCTGTAAGCAATTTCATTTTCCGTTGTTACCGGATGAAACATTAAAATGGCATATTTATCAAATGGAATTTCATAGTGTTGCAACACGATTTTTATTGATGGCAACTGATTTGAAAACATTATATCTACATCGGGCGAACCGATTTCATAAATATTTTTCTCAATTTCGCCCATTTGCATCAATCTTTTCTTCGCTTTCTCGTTAGAAACAAAATGAACGTGGCTTAGTTTGCTTACCGAATGTCTGATTAGTTCGTCTATCGTTCCCGACACTTCGCCACCTTCAATATGTGCCACCAAAATATTGTTTAATGCACCAACAATAGCGCCTGCCAAAGCCTCAACACGGTCGCCGTGAATGACAATTAAATCAGGTTTTTCTTCATTTACATACGATGACAAGCCTTCGATTGTTTTTGCCAATGTTAAATCCATTGTTGATTCGTTGGTATAATTTATGTATTTGTAAATATTTTTAAAACCTGATTTTACAATTTCATTTACCGTAAGACCATATTGTTTGTGCAAATGCATGCCCGTTGCAAAAATATGAACTTCAAAGTTTTCATTTTTTTCGCAAATTTGGATTAGCGATTTTAATTTTCCAAAATCGGCTCTTGTTCCTGTCAGAAAAAGAATTTTTTTCTTCATTTTTATTTTTCAATATCATTCCACGAAAGATGTTCGTCTATTTCAATATCTTTTACAACTTTTTTTCCTATCAAATCTTCAAAAAATTCAGCTTTTATTTCTCCTGTTCCGGGTCTTTTGACCCAAATATTCTTTTCGGTAAGTACTTCGCCTTTTTTAATTCCGGCAATTGAAACCACCGTTGCAAAAGCAAAGTCAATTGTTACTTTTTCTTCTAATGCTGCTTCTTTTTGTCCACCAAGCATTTTATGAATTTGTTTACTGCCTTCAATCAATTCTTTGCAGGCTTTTTCGTCCATAGAACAAACAATATCGGGACCAATTCTGTCCATTCTGTCTGTGAAATGACGTTCTACAATGCTTGCTCCCAAAGCAATAGCCGAAAAACAAGCCAAATTAGAAGTCGTATGGTCGCTAAGTCCTATCTGCGCATTCGGAAAGCAACGCATTAGCTCTTCCATTGCGCCAAGTCTGACCAATTCCAATGGGGTTGGATACAGATTTGTTGTATGCAAAAGTGCATAAGGAACACCGCTGTTTTCTAATATCGAAACAGCCTTTTGAACACTTGCAATCGTGTTCATTCCGGTACTTAAAATAATTGGTTTGCCATAAGATGCAATGTGTTTAATTAAAGGATAATTGTTACATTCGCCACTTCCGATTTTAAATGCTTTTACATTAAATTTTTGCAATCTGTTTGCTGCAGCTCTCGAAAAAGGTGTCGAAATAAAAATCATTCCTTTTTCTTCTACATATTTCATTAGTTTATATTCTTCTTCCTCTGTCAAAGCGCATTTTTCCATAATTTCGTAAATGGATATTTTTGCATTGCCCGGAATTACTTTTTTTGCAAGTTTACTCATTTCGTCTTCAACAATATGAGTTTGATGTTTCAGCACTTCAACTCCGGCACGCTTTGCTGCATCGACCATTTCTATAGCAACGTCAAGATTTCCACCGTGATTTATTCCCAACTCTGCAATAACCAAAGGTGCAAAATCTTTACTTACAATTCTTTCTCCAATAATAAATTCCCTCATATAGTATTTATTGTTTTCTTAATATATTTATCACTGCTTCTGCCAATACTAAATCATTCGGTTCATCAATGTCTATATTTGCACACAAATCATCAACGATGTAAGGATACGCATCGTCTGTTATAATTTTGCCAAGCTTAATAGATTTTATATCAGTGATATAAATCAACCCATTTTCAAAATAGTATTTTTCTATGTCTTGCATTCTTTGTCCCGGCAAGTAATTTGATGGAATAAACCGATTTTGTTTGATTGTTCCAAACTTTTTATTCAACAGCGAATAGCTAACTAAACTTTTTGTTGCGTTTGATTCAAAAATTCTCACAGCATCCTCAATAATTCCTCGTGGTCGTATCGGATTTGTTGCTTGCAACAAAATAACTGCATCGCAAGGAATATTGTTTTTTTCAAAATATTCTATTTGATATTTCAACACTTCTACTGTTGGTGTTGTATCTGTTGCTAATTCCGGTGGTCGTTTTACTACATTTGCGCCAAATTTTTTGCTAATATTCAATATCTCGTCATCGTCCGAATTAACAAATACATTTGCCTTGATGTTATTTTCCATTCCAAAATTTATCGAATGAGCTATTAGCGGAATATTATTTAACAAGGCAATGTTTTTTCGAGGAAATCTTTTTGAGCCTCCTCTTGCCGGTATTATTATTTGATAATTAGCCATATTGATTAATAAAAAAATATTCATTTTTTCAACTCCCAAAATTACAAATTTTTCTCAAACAAACACGCCAAAACAAAAAAACTTGCTCCAATTTCTTGAAACAAGTCTTTTTTGTAGCGGGAACGAGAGTTGAACTCGTGGCCTCCGGGTTATGAATCCGACGCTCTAACCAACTGAGCTATCCCGCCTTGCTTTTTTTGCGGTGCAAAGATAGTTATTTTGCGGCTTATAGCAAAAAAATAGATTGATTTTTTGCTGATTTATTCGCAAATATAATTCAGTCGGTTATTTTCAAGCATTTAACACTCACTTTCTTCTCTTACATAATGCAGAATTTGCCAAATAATGCCGAATTTGTCTTCAACCATACCGTACAATTCACTGAAAAAAGTTGGCTGAAGTTGCATTATTGCCTTACCGTCTGCTGCCAATTCATTGAAAATTCGCTCAACTTCAGCTTTGTCATTCATACTCAAAGTTGGGGTAACATTATTTCCTTTCACGAGCGGCGAGCCGGTTGGCATATCCATGAACATCACAAATATACCACCAATTGTTAGATCGCAATACAACACTTTATCCTTATCAGCCTCTGCCACCGGAAAATCAGGATGTGGCGGTGCTTGACTGAAAGTCATCAGATTTTTTACTTCCGACTTGAATACTTTTGCATAAAGTGCTACTGCTTCACGGCAGTTTCCATCAAAATTGATTGATAATTCTAATTGCATAACTCATTTAATTTAGAGGTTTCTAATTTGGGTACAAGTATAGCACTTATTTTTGTGAAATTATCAAAATCCGAATTATTTAACTTCTTTCCTTCCGTTTCATTCTACGATTGTGATCCAACCGCGTGTATCGGGCTCATCGCCGTACTGAATGGCGCGAAGTTTGTGGTATAACTTTTCGCTGATTGGACCCGGTTTGCCGTCGGTCGAGAAAATGTAAGAAATGTTGGTATCTAAATCATCAATTTGACTTATTGGACTGATGGCGGCGGCTGTTCCACACGCACCGGCTTCTTCAAAAGTGGCTAATTCTGTGAGTAAAACAGGACGATGTTCTACTTTTAAGCCAATTTCTTTTGCCAATTCCATCAAGCTTTTGTTGGTAATTGATTGCAAAATTGAGCGAGATTTGGGCGTGATGTAGGTGTTGTTTCTTATTCCGAAGAAGTTAGCAGCACCACATTCGTCGATGTATTTTTTTTCTTTTGCATCGAGATAAAACACATTTGAATATCCCATTGCGATGGCTCTTGATCCTGCCACAAGGCTTGCAGCGTAGTTTCCACCAATTTTGTATGTTCCGGTTCCGAGTGGTGCGGCACGGTCGTATTCGCGTGTTACAACAAATGGGGTTGTTTTAAATCCACCTTTGAAATAAGGACCAACCGGTGTTGCAAAAACAATAAACTCATACTCGTCTGCCGGTTTTACGCCTACTTGCGCGCTTGTTCCAATCAGTAGCGGACGAAGGTACAAAGTAGCACCCGACTCATAAGGCGGCACAAAATGCTCATTCATCTTCACAGCTTTTATAACAGCTTGTTTAAACATTTCGAGCGGAAACTTTGCCATCGCAATGCCTTGACAACTTTCCTGAAGGCGTTTTCCATTGTCTTTCAGGCGGAAAATGCGTATTTTACCATCTCGTCCGCGAAAAGCTTTCAATCCTTCAAATGCTTGTTGCCCATAGTGCAAACAGGTTGCGGCAATATGCAGCGAAATGTGTTCGCTGGTGTGCGCTTCCAATTCGCCCCAGACTCCATTTGTGTATTTGCAACGGATGTTGTAGTCGGTTTTTATGTAACCGAATTTTAAGTTTTTCCAATCAATTTCATTCATAAGTATTTGTTTTTTTCAATATTAAAATTGCTTCATTGCCCATATTAAACAGCAAGTCGATAATGCTCAAATTGGGGATAAATCCAAATTTCTGCTCGAAAACTTGATAATAATTAGGCAAAGATACGAAATTGTTTTGTTTCTTTGGATGAATTTCATTGCGAAAATCAACAATATTTTCGCTGGGCGCGATTTGATACGTTTTGGTGAGTTCGATATTCGGTTGTATGTCGATTAATTCAAGCACTTTAGCTTGGATTTCGAGATTGAAATCTTGCAAAAAAGTCCATTTTTTTTCGTAAAAAGGCAGAAAATCATCCTTGTAAAATTCAAAAAAGGGCGACGAATTGTAAGCTGCCTCAATCGACCGCCAATGTTGTTGTTGCCAATCAGATTTTTCGGCAATCCGCACATCGCGCGTCAGTTGCTTTGCGCCACTTACTTTTTCGACCGGAATAATCAAATCCTGCACACCATTTGCCGAAACAATACGACAACGATTGCGGTAGGTTTGTTTGGTGTAATGCTCGCAATTTTCCAACAGTATTTTGTCAGCTTTCGCCAAAAGCGCGTAGTATTCTGTTGGGGCAAGGTAAAATGGTGATAAAATCATTTTAGAGTATAGAGTTTAGATAGTAGAGTTTAGATAGTAGAGTTTAGAGTTTAGATAGTAGTTAGTAGATGGCTACGCGCTTATATCTAAACTCTAATAACTACTATCTAAAT
>Ga0209737_10003519_pt1 | contig 10931 bp, 9 predicted proteins | sample TergutCu122P3_FD_187284 | JGI IMG/M metagenome (GOLD analysis project Ga0209737, IMG submission 187284) | Cubitermes ugandensis P3 segment gut microbial communities from Kakamega Forest, Kenya - Cu122 P3 (SPAdes) (version 2) | ecosystem: Host-associated > Arthropoda: Insects > Digestive system >...
GTCAACATGCCCGCCATATCTTTGATGCAGATCGTGTCAGCGCCCAAATCCTTGAGCTGAATACCGAACTCCACGAACGCATCGATGGTGTGTACCGGAGAGATCGTGTAACTGATCGCACCCTCAAAGTGTCCCCCACACTCCTTGATCGCACGCGCGCATACCTCGATATTGCGGATATCGTTGAGCGCATCGAACACGCGGAAAACGTGCATGCCGTTACGTTTGGATACTTTGTGGAACCGCTCGACGATATCGTCTGAATAATGGCGGTATCCCACCAGATTCTGCCCTCTGACAAGCATCTGAAGAGGTGTCTGCGGACAGTGTTGCTTAATAGTTCGGAGGCGTTCCCACGGGTTCTCGTCAAGAAAACGAAGGCAGGTATCGAATGTCGCTCCACCCCATGCCTCCAAAGACCAGTACCCCACTTTGTCCATGGTGGACAGGATGGGCACCATGTCTCCGATTTCCATGCGAGTAGCCCACAGCGATTGGTGAGCATCGCGTAGCGTCGTGTCGGTGATTCCAATTCGGCGCATAATAAGACCTCTCTTGCTTTTTGAAGTTACAATTCTCTTTTCTGTAATCTTCAATTATACGTTATTTCGCGCAGCGGTTGGAGAACAAAATCCCGCTCATTCATGAGAGGATGCGGAACGGCAAGCTCTTTCGTTTGGTAGGAAACATCGCCGTAGAGCAAGAGGTCGATGTCGATGATACGCGGTCCCTTGTCGTACTCTTTAACGCGACCCATCGCGACCTCGATTGATTGGAGCTCTGCGAAGAATGCGAAGAGACCGAGTTGCGTCTCGACGCGAATCGCCGAGTTGAGGAAATCGGGCTGATCGGTCACATATTGAGCGGCGGTCTCAATCACCGATGAGCACGCCACGACGCTCGTTGCGGGAAGCGCGTCGATACGCACAATCGCCTCGTCGATATACGCCCTTCTATCCCCCAGGTTCGATCCAAGCGCAATGTACGCGGTAATCGGTGGAGCTGTGGCAAGCGTGTCGAGGTGGCGTCTGGTGAGAGCGACATCGTGTACGCGCACGATCTTCGCACCGTGCTGAACTGCGGCTGCTGCCAGCTGCGCGCTCGCCTCATCACGATCTGTAGCAAGCTCGATTCCGCTTATGCGCCCTATGAGCCGTTTTCGCGAGACACCGACAAGCACCGGGTATGGGCCGGATGCGAACGCGTCGAGTTGCGCCCACAAAGCGAGATCATCCTCGTACGTGTCGACGAAGCCGAAGCCCGGATCGAACACGATGCGGGATTGATCATCCACTAATGAATCTGACGCCACGACAGCTCCGCATGGATTGAGCGGGGTAACAGCGAAGCCGAGCTCTGCAGCGCGCCAATGATATTCATCCAGAAGAAGGTTATCGCGTGAAGCCCTTGGCGTAGCTGTTGCGTCACTCGATTCGTTCCACAGGAGATCTGTTGCGCTATCAAGCTTTCCCCCGGTGCGCATCACCACAAGTCCGGCGTCGCAGCTTCGGGCAACCTCGACCATCGCGGGGTCGCGAAATCCTGTCACATCGTTGATGATCGAGGCCCCCGCCTTGAGGGCTGCGCGAGCGACTTCAGCGTGGCGCGTATCGATCGATACTATCGCGCCATGCTCGACCAATCCTTTGATAACGGGAATGACCCGACGAAGCTCCTCACTTGTGTCTACGGAAGTAAAGCCCGGGCGCGTCGACTCGCCCCCCACATCAAGGATATCCGCGCCGTCCGCAATCAACTGCAAGCCGTATGCGACCGCATCGCTCGCCTGAGCAAACATCCCTCCATCAGAAAAGCTATCGGGCGTCACGTTAATGATGCCCATGATGAGAGGGCTCGTTAAATCGAAGGTATGGTTACCGCAGCGCCACATCTGTGCAGCCACACGTTACGCGCTATTGATAAATGACATGGCCTCCGCGCGTGTTTTCGGATCATTGGCAAAGGAGCCGCGCACCGCGCTTGTCACCGTAGTCGTTCCCGGTTTGCAGACGCCGCGCATCGACATACAAAGATGCTCTGCCTCGATAACGACCATCACGCCAAGGGGATCGAGGTTCTCGACGATGCTCTCAGCGATTTGTGAGGTAAGACGCTCTTGAAGCTGCAGGCGTTTCGCGTACACCTCGACCACGCGCGCAAGTTTTGAGAGTCCGCACACGGTCCCCTTCGCATTGGGAATGTACGCGATATGCGCACGCCCGATAAACGGGGCTAGATGATGCTCGCACATACTGTAGAGCGGAATGTCTTTGACGAGCACCATCTCTTGGTGCGCTTCATCAAACGTTACCGTAAAGTACTCGGCGCCGTCGCGATCGATACCTGCGCATACCTCTTCATACATGCGGGCTACCCGCGCGGGAGTGTCAATCAGCCCTTCGCGCGCGGGGTCCTCCCCGATTCCTTCAAGGATAAGCTTTACGCCCTCTTCGATGCGCGCCAGATCCATAGAGCCGTCCTCTACACGCCCTCTGGTGAAGCAGGCTCCTCAGGCGCGAATGCGATGCCGGGGCTTTCGCCCTCGTCCGCTTCCGCCTTCGCTGCGGGAACAATGACCATGTCCTGGTAGTGTTCGGCTATATACTGCTCCCACTGACCCTCCATCATCGCAGCGATCGCGTCGCCCTCCAATATCTCGAACTCGATGAGCGCATCGGCCATCATCTCAAGCTTGTCGCGTTCTTGCTCAAGTATCTCTCGCGCGCACGCCAGCCCTTCGTTGATGAGTCGTTTAATCTCGTTATCGATAATTGTTGCGGTCTCCTCGCCGTAATCGGCGTTATTCGTGAAATCGCGACCGAGGAAGATTTCGCCCTGTTCCTGCCCGAATTTCTGCGGACCCAAAATATCACTCATGCCGAATTTGGTAACCATGTTCTTGGCGATCTGAGTCGCACGCTCGATATCGTTGCTCGCACCGGTGGTGATATCACCGACGACCAACTCTTCGGCCACGCGTCCTCCCAGCAACACGGCGATACCATCAATCATTTCCTTGCGGCTTTCCAAGAATCGATCTTCGCCAGGAAGCGACCACGTCGAGCCGAGCGAGCGACCACGCGGAATGATAGTCACCTTGTGGACGGGATCGGAGTGCGGTAGTTTGTGACCAACGATCGCATGTCCCGCCTCATGTACGGCGATGGTGTACTTCTCGTTGTCGCTTATCAGACGGCTACGACGCTCCGGTCCTGCGACCACGCGGTCGATGCCTTCCTCAAGCTCAGTCATCGTAATCGCTTCTTTGTGGCCACGCGCCGCAAGAAGCGCCGCCTCGTTAAGCAGGTTGTGCAGATCCGCGCCGGTGAAGCCGGGGGTACGCCGCGCAAGAACGGAGAGGTCAACGTTTTCAGCAAGCGGTTTGTTGCGCGCATGAATCTTAAGGATCTGCTCACGCCCTTTCAGATCAGGACGATCGACCACAATCTGACGATCGAAGCGACCGGGCCGCAACAGCGCGGGATCCAAGATATCAGGGCGATTGGTAGCCGCAAGCAGAATTACATTCTCATGGCCGCCGAATCCATCCATCTCGACCAACAGCTGGTTAAGCGTTTGCTCGCGCTCGTCATGACCACCGCCAAGTCCGGCACCGCGATGACGACCGACCGCGTCGATCTCATCCATAAAGATAATCGAGGGCGACTCTGCTTTCGCCTGCTCGAACAGATCGCGGACACGGCTGGCGCCCACACCGACGAACATTTCGACAAAATCAGAACCACTGATGGTGAAGTACGGCACGTTAGCCTCTCCTGCGACCGCGCGGGCCAGCAGGGTCTTTCCGGTGCCCGGAGGACCGACGAGCAGCACGCCTTTGGGAATCGTCGCTCCCATCTTAGTGAACTTTTCGGGTGCGGCGAGAAAGTCTTTGATCTCGCCCAGCTCTTCAATTGCCTCATCGGCGCCGGCTACGTCTTTGAACGTGACCTTCTCGCTATCGTGGGCATGGCGCTTCGTTTTCGCCTTCCCAAATCCCATGACGCCTTTATTGCCTCCCTGCATCTGGTTGAGGAAAAAGATCATCACACCGACAATGATGATTACGGGGATGATTGATCCAATCAACGACCACCAGATGATGTGGTCGGAGTTATCGATGGTAAAGGAGCCGGTGAGGTTCTCTTGCGCAAACTCGGTAAAGGAATCCGCCCCAGCCCATGTCGAGGTGAATCGGGCTTCGCCTTCACCAAACTTCATATCTCTTTCGGTTTTCCAGAACTCACCGGTGATATCACCGCTCGATACACGGTACTCCGCTGATTTAATCAGTCCCTTTTCCGCGTACGCGATAAACTCGCCGGTCGTCAGCTCTTCGGGCTGCGCCACGAGGTTCCCCCCGAAACTGCTGGCGAGCAACCACACCGCAATGGCAAGCATTATGAGATAAACCAGAACGGTCCTTAGATTCTTTGTCTTCAAGAGTGTACTCCTTGTTATTCTGCCCCTACGGCTTCTTGCTTAATAACACCCACATACGGTAAATTGCGATATTTTTCAGCGTAGTCCAGACCGTACCCAATCACGAACTCGTTAGGAATCTCGAATCCGACCCACTTCGCATCGATGTCGATCTCTTGCGCTCCGGTCTTCCATAAAAGTGCGGCGACCTCGATTGAAGCGGCGCCTCGTGCCGCAAAGTTGCGCAGCAGGTACTTGAGCGTCAGTCCTGTGTCGATGATATCCTCGACCACTAAGACGTGGCGGTCGCACAGGCTGGTGTTGAGGTCTTTGACGATACGCACCACACCCGAACTCTTCGTGTCGGTACCGTATGAGGAAACCACCATAAAGTCGATCTCGACGTCGGTATCGATGAATCGCGTCAGATCGCTGACCACATAGATCGCGCCCTTCAAAACGCAAACGACGACGGGATTCTTGCCACGATAGTGCTCAGTGATGCTCTCACCCATCTCCATTAACTTGGCTTTGATCTCTTCGGCAGTAATCAAGACCCGCGCAACGTCGGGGTGAATATCACTCATCTTCATCGCCCTCCCTTGAACTCCTCGTCACCTTCAGTGTATCGCACTTCAAAGAAGCCCGCAGTTCATAGCCTAAATCCCTCGCAAAAGTATCACAATCAAACGCGTCGACCAATGCGTCGATGTGAGAGCCGTCGATACGGCGTGCCTCGGGAAACGTCTCGAACAGCGCACTGCGCACGGTACGCGAGCGCATCGTTTTGTCGAGCGTTCTCATCATGGAGACGATGAAGGTCAAGCTGTGTTCCTCTTCCTTCTCGAGCACGAAATCGCGCGCGAATGCAACCTCCATGCGCTCAAGGACTTTGTTATCACCCGCCGCAAGATCCATCGTGCGTTCCAGACTTCTCCTAAACGTAGGGCGGACCTCCTCGCAAGCCGGGATCAGCGTGTGGCGGATTGAGGCGCGCGTGCGCGTGGTGTCCTCGTTCGTTGCATCTTCGCGCCACGATTGGTTGGCATCGGTAAGGTATTCGATAATCTCTGCACGGGTTGTTGAGATGAGCGGGCGGATGATACGATCGCGAACCGGTGCGATTGATCCGAGCGCTTTCGTTCCGCCTCCCCACAGAGCCCGCCAGAAAAACGTCTCAATGCGATCATCAAGGGTGTGGGCGGTGACGATTCTGCTCTTACTGGGAAGCAGTCGATGCTTGTGGCACAGGCTGTCGAGAAGCTTCTCGGCCTCTTCGTAGCGGATGGTGCGCCCGGCATCCTCAACGTTGAGTTCACGCTCTTGCGCGTATCGGTCGACATCGATGCTGACAACGTTACAGGCAATCGAGAGCTCATCGCATAGTGTGCGTACGAACCGCTCGTCATCGTCTGCGGCTTGACCACGCAACTGATGATTGACGTGCAACACTTCCAGAGCTCCGGAGGTGGGTAGCTTGCCACTGCCGAACGCATGAATCAGAGCGGTCGAGTCCGCTCCCCCGCTAACCAGAACAACCAACGCGCTTTCGGCATCATACATACCGAAGCGCTCGATCGTCGCTATCGCCTGCTCACGTATTCCCATAGAGAATGATTTTACCGCAGTATGCCACGCCGGGCGGGTATTATCTATAACCTGAAAAGCCTAGTGGCCGAGGTATGCCTTTTGCACTTCCTCATTAGCGAGTAGTTCGCGTCCGGTGCCGGTCAGTTTAATCTCGCCCGTCTCCATGACGTAGCCGCGATTAGCGATCGAGAGCGCGAGGCTCGCATTCTGCTCGACAAGGAGAATGGTGATTCCCTCATCACGCAGTTTTTGAATAACGGCGAAGATCGTCTCGACGACTACGGGTGCCAGACCCATCGACGGCTCATCCAACATCAAAAGATCGGGTTTGCCCATCAATCCGCGCGCCATAGCAAGCATCTGCTGTTCGCCGCCTGAAAGCGTTCCTCCCTTTTGGGACACGCGCTCCTTCAGGCGTGGAAACAGCGAGAACACCCACTCGATATCGTCTTTGATGCCATCGGAGTCTTTACGCAAGAACGCGCCCATCTCAAGGTTTTCCATAACGGTCATGCGACCGAAGATGCGACGCCCTTCCGGAACCTGGATGACGTGCTTTGCGGTCACGGCATGGCCGGGAAGCCCTGCGATATCCTCGCCTTGATAGATGATGGTGCCGGCAGTTGGCTTCAGCAGTCCGGAGATGGTTTTCAGCGTCGTTGATTTGCCCGCGCCGTTTGCGCCGATCAGTGTAACAATCTCACCGTCGTTGACGTGAAACGAGATGTCGCGTACCGCATGTATCTTTCCGTAACTGGTTGAGAGATGTTCGACATTAAGCATCGACGTCTACCGCCTTATCTCGCTCTCCGTTGAGATTCTTCGCCATGAGCGCCTCTGCGCCTAGCCCCAGATACGCCTCGATGACGGCGGGGTTCTTCTGTACTTCGGCAGGAGCGCCGTGAGCGATGAGTTTCCCGAAATCAAGAACGTAAATCCTCTCGGCGATCTCCATGACCACTTTCATGTCGTGCTCGATCAAGAACACCGTCACGCCTTGTTCGCGGATTCGCCCGATAAGCTTGTTGAGCTCGGCTGTCTCATGAGGATTCATGCCTGCGGCGGGCTCATCAAGACAGATGAGCTGAGGGTCGGTCGCCATCGCGCGCGCAATCTCGAGACGACGTTGTGCGCCGTAGGGCAGACTTGAGGCAACCTCGTTAGCAAGAGGGGAAAGGCCGACGAACTCAAGCCATTTCTCGGCATCTCTTTGAATCTGCCTCTCCTCTTTGCGCTGCTGAGGAGTTTTGAACATCGCGCCGATGGCACCCTGCTTAGTACGCAGGTGACGTCCTACCATCACGTTCTCAAGCGCGCTGAGCGCGCCGAACAGACGAATGTTTTGGAACGTACGTGAGACGCCTCTTTTAGCGATTGCATCGGGCTTGGCACCAACAACGGTCTCGCCGTCGAAGAGCACATCGCCTTCAGTTGGCCTATAGATACCGGTCAGCAGGTTGAAAAACGTCGTCTTGCCTGCTCCGTTGGGACCGATAAGCGCCACTATCTCGCCCTTGTCGATATACATATCAACACTGTCAACCGCTCGCAGACCACCAAACTGGATCGTTGCGCTCTTTGCTTCCATTAAATGGGACATGCTCGCTCCTCTCCAGTTCCTATAGCTGACTGTCATCCGATGAGCCCATGAAGTGCGGCACATCATCTAGCTCGATATGTTCCATCAATGCGTCCTCGTCGGTCGCAATAAGCTTGCGCGCTCTTCGCGAGGACGGTATTAGCCCTTGTGGTCGAAACGCCATCATAATAACCATCAGGGCACCGAAGACAAGATAGCGATAATTCGAAATTGCGGATACGACCTCGCCAGGCAGATTGCCGAACCATCCCGCAGATGCGAATCCACGGATGAACTCGGGAATACCCTGGATCGCCAGTGCGCCCACCAAGACTCCGGGAATCGATCCCATGCCACCAATAACGACGATGGCAAGCACGAGCGCTGATTCGAGGAAGGTAAATGACTCGGGGCTGACGAAGGCCTGGAAATATGAGAACGTCACTCCGGCGATTCCGCCGAAGAACGCGCCGATGACGAATGCGTACATCTTCGCCTTCGTAATGTTTACGCCCATTGCCTGAGCCGCGATCTCGTCTTCGCGCACCGCAGCCCAACTGCGTCCCAGGCGCGAGTTGTCGAGGTTGCGAATCACGATGACCGATAAAATGATAAGTATTAAAATGACGAAATACCAATACACGTTCGAGGTAAAGGTAAAGTCAAAGTTGTTTCCAATTGAGAAGTACGTGTTGTATTTGAGCCAATCAAGGCCCGCCGGAGTCGCGAGCGTCTCTCCTGCACGAGGAAGACCGGCGGCACCGTTGGTAAGCCCGAAGATGTTGTTATTCAAACTAATGCGGACGATCTCGCCAAAGCCAAGCGTCACGATTGTGAGGTAGTCGCCTCTTAACCTCATAACCGGCAGCCCCAACAAGAGCCCTACAAGACACGCGACGATTCCGCCGGCGGGAAGTGCGAAGAAGTACGACCATCCGCCGAAGCTCTCACCCAGCATCTTTGTTATCGGAACTCCGACCCACATCGCCACGTATGCGCCAACCCCATAAAACGCAATACGACCGAAATCGAGCATGCCAGCATAACCAACAACGATGTTAAGGCCAAGCGCCAGAAGGATGTAGAGCCCGATGACCGCAAAAATGCGAATCATGAAAAGCTGACCGAACCCCTGAAAGACGATCGGGGCGATCAGTGCGACGACGAGAAGAGCGCCGAGGCCGATCTTTTGCAGCAACGACGCGGAGCCGAGACCTGCAAGCATTGGTTTTTGCTTAGGGACGTCCATGGCTACACCTTCTCCACAATAGACTCACCCAGCAAACCACCGGGACGGAAAATGAGTACGACGATCAAGATAGCGAACGCGACCACGTCCTTGTAACCGGTTGAAAGAAAGCCGGCCGCCAAAGACTCGATCATGCCCAGCATGAATCCGCCCAGCATCGCGCCGCGCAGATTTCCGATTCCACCTAGAACCGCTGCGGTAAACGCTTTGATACCGGGGAAGAATCCCATATTAAAGATAACCGCTCCGTAATACATCCCATGAAAGATGCCTGCCACCGCACCCAGCGCGGGTCCGATAAAGAAGGTGGAAGCGATAATGCTGTTGATGTTTATTCCCATTAATGCAGCAGCGCCACGGTCTTGACTCGTGGCGCGCATCGCTTTACCCATCTTGGTCTTGGAAACAAGGGTGTCCAGACCGACGAGAAGGATAATCGAAGTCACGACGATAAAGATCTTCAGCGAGTTGATTCCATATCCGAAGTTGACGACCGGGAAGATGTCGGGAAAGGGAATCGCCTTTGAATCAACCCAGAGTAACACCGCGTTTTGGAGAAAAATCGAGACTCCAATCGCAGAGATAAGGGGGGCAAGACGCGGAGCGTTGCGCAAAGGACGATACGCCACACGCTCGATAAGCATTCCCAAAAGACCGGTCATCGCACCGGCGAACACGAACACAATCAAGAACATGATAATCAGGCCAATTGCGGAGGTTGTAAAGAACTCCTGCGCTGCGCCAAGTCCGATGTTTGCCGCTCCCCAGTTAGGATCGGAGAGGAATTTCAAAGAAAAAAGACCAACGTATGCGCCTACCATAAACATTTCGGCATGCGCAAAGTTGATCATAAGCAATATACCGTAGACTAACGTGTAACCCAGAGCGATAAGTGCGTACATACCGCCCAGGGTTACACCGTTAACCAACTGCTGAATGAATACATCCATGCGGTTATATCCTGCCTGTTAGGCTTTCCAACAGAGTTTCACCTAGTTGATCTCGTTAGGATCTACGTAGATCCAGACGCCATTCTCGACACGATACAAGGAGATGACCTTGTTGTTGGTGTCACCATTGGCGTCGAATGAGATCTCTCCGGTCACTCCGTCGAACTTGATGTTCTCGAGTGCAGCGAGAAGTGCCTCGCGACCAGCAGGGCTGGTGAGCTTCACTGCACCGTTGTCAGAAGCCTTGATGGCAGCTTTCATGACAGCGAACGCAGCGTCGTAAGCATACGCGTCGAATGCACCGATATCCTCGGTGAACTTCGCTGCGTAATCCTCAACGAATTTCTGTCCAGCAGGCAGCTTATCAATTGGATAGCCAACATTGGTGCCGTAGTCACCTTCGACAGCGCTTCCGCCGAGCTTGATGTAGGCAGCGTCCTGCATGCCGTCGCCACCCATAACGGGAGCGGTGACGCCAACCTCATGGAGCTGCTTTCCGAACAGCGCGCCAGCAGGCTCAGCCATTCCGGAGTAGAAGACGATATCGGGATTGGCAGCCTTGATCTTGGTGACCAGAGCGTTGAAGTCACTATCTTTGTCCTGAGTCTTCTCAGCCAAAACGATCTCTCCACCACCTGATTCGAAAGCATCAGTAAAGAATGCAGCGAGACCCTCACCGTAAGGAGTCGAATCATCAACGACCGCAGCCGTCTTGAAGCCAAGCTCTTTTGCAAAGTCCGCTGCAGCCGGACCCTGAAGGTCATCGGTTGCGCAGGTGCGGAAAATGCCCGGTAGACCCTGCTTGGTCAAATCGGGATTCGTCGATCCCGGAGATACCATAACAACACCGGCATCGCTGTATACCTTTGATGCAGGAATCGAGCAACCGCTGTTGTAGTGTCCTACCACTCCGATGAGGTCACTGTTTGAAACGAGCGTGTTTGCCACAGTCACCGCGGTCTTCGGGTCGCCCATATCGTCGCCCTCAACCATCTTGAACTGGATGCCGGCGTTCTTCGCCTCATCGCTTGCATTCATCGTATCAATCGCAAGCTGAGCGCCGCGCTTGATGCCCTGACCGATGGATACGGCGCCCTGCGTGTAAGGTGACGCGACGCCGATAGCGTACGTAGTCATGCCT
>Ga0209737_10003520_pt1 | contig 10929 bp, 8 predicted proteins | sample TergutCu122P3_FD_187284 | JGI IMG/M metagenome (GOLD analysis project Ga0209737, IMG submission 187284) | Cubitermes ugandensis P3 segment gut microbial communities from Kakamega Forest, Kenya - Cu122 P3 (SPAdes) (version 2) | ecosystem: Host-associated > Arthropoda: Insects > Digestive system >...
ACGTTTCATGCGTACCGAAGCCAATCCGCCGCGCCTGCCGTCGCGCCTGCCGATAAAGGCGGCGGATCTGCCCCGCCCGCGTCTTGCCCTGGTGGGGCGCGCCCATCGACCCTCGGCGGACGAGGTGGCGAACAATCCGCGTGCGCGCAGCGCGGTGATGCGGGTGGCGCAGCGTTGCAGCGAGGAGAAGGCGGCATGATCCGGTTCGATGCCTTGCTCGTGACCCTGCTCATCGTGCTGGTTGCCGCCAGTGGCCTGGGGATGGCCTCTTCGCAGCACGAAGCCCGCAAGCTGCGTTCTGCGCTCGAACGCGAACAGACCCGCGAGCAAAACCTGGACGTGGAATGGGGGCGGTTGCAGATTGAACAAAGCTCCCTGGTCGCGCACTCCCAGGTGGAGAGCTTTGCGCGAAAACGCCTGGGGATGGTGTCCCCAGACGCCCGGCAGATCATCGTGCTGGAGGATGACAGGCCATGACCCGGATCAGGAAGGCAGTCACCTTCAATCACAATCCTCTGCTCCAGCTCAGTCTGTCGCGGTGGCGCGCCCGCCTGATACTGGTCGTGCTGCTCGCAGGCATGGCTGCGCTGGTGGGGCGTTCGCTTTATCTACAGGGCGTGCATAACGAATTCCTGCAAGCCAAGGGGGAGATGCGTTACGCGCGGGTGCTCGAAGTGCCCGCCACGCGTGGGCGTATCGCCGACCGTAATGGCAGCCTGCTGGCGGTCAGCACGCCGGTCAGTTCGATCTGGGCGCATCCGTCCGACGCCAGCCAACTCGAACCGGGGCAGTTGCGGCAACTCGCGCAGTTGCTCGGAATGAACGTGACCGACCTCAATGCCCGTATTGCAGGCGGGCGTGATTTCGTTTTTCTCAAGCGGCAGGTTTCTCCCGAACTCGCAGAGAAGGTTGCGGCGCTCAATCTGCCCGGCATTTACCAGCAGAACGAATTCCGCCGCTATTACCCGAACGGTGAAGTCATGGCACACATGCTCGGCTTTACCAGCGTCGAGGATCGTGGGCAGGAAGGGATCGAACTGGCCTTTGATCGCCTGCTTACCGGGCAACCGGGGTCCAGGCGGGTCATCAAGGACAGGCGTGGTCAGGTGGTGGAGGACGTGGAATCCATCCGGGCGCCGCGCGACGGCGAGGACGTGGCCCTGGCAATGGATGCCAGTATTCAGTACATGGCCTATACCGCCCTGCGCGAAGCGGTGCAGCAGCATCGCGCCAAGGCCGGCTCGGTGGCGGTGATCGATGTCCGTACCGGAGAGGTACTGGCGCTGGTCAATGCACCGGCCTTCAATCCCAACAATCGCTCCCATCTCAGCGGGGAACAACTGCGCAACCGGGTCTTTACCGATACGTTCGAACCAGGCTCGACCATGAAGCCCTTCATTGCCGCGCTGGCAATCGAGAGCGGCAAGTATCGCGCCACGACACAGATCGACACCGCCTCCGGCACCTTCAATGTCGGCAGAAACCAGATTCACGACTCCCATCCCTACCGCACGCTCACGGTGGCCGAGGTCATTCAGAAGTCCTCCAATATCGGCGCGGCACGGATAGGGCTGTCGTTCGAGCCGGAATACATGTGGGCGCTCTATGAGCGGCTCGGTTTCGGTTCGCCGCCCGGGTTGGGTTTTCCGGGGGAAGCCAGCGGCAATCTGCGCCCGGCCAGAACCTGGAAGCCGATCGAGCAGGCAACGATGTCCTACGGTCATGGCATTTCGGTTTCGTTGATTCAGATCGCCCGCGCCTATCTCGTGTTCGCGCGCGATGGCGACATCGTGCCGCTGTCACTGACCCGCGTCGACACGCCGCCGGTCGGTGTGCAGGTGTTTTCACCACGGGTGGCGCGCGAGATGCGGCAGATCATGGAAACGGTCGTCGGTCCGGGCGGCACGGCCATTCGTGCCCAGATTGCGGGCTACCGCGTCGCGGGCAAGACGGGAACCGCCAACAAGATCGAGAACGGGCGTTACGTCAATAAGTATGTTTCATCCTTCGTCGGTCTTGCGCCGGCCTCGAACCCGAGGCTGATCGTGGCAGTGATGATCGATGAACCTTCTGCCAACCAACATTTCGGCGGAATGGTGGCTGCGCCGGTATTTGCGCAGGTGACTGAAGGCGCATTGCGTGCGCTGGGCGTAGCGCCCGACGCGCAGCTTTCGCCTCTGCCGTTGACCGCGATGAGCAATGACCGCAGGCCGGGCGGGGGGGGCATGTGATGCGCGCTGCCGATGTTCTCGCACTGCTTGCCGGCGTGCAGCCACGTGGAATGACCGTGGATTCGCGCCGCATCGGGGATGGGGATGTGTTCGTCGCCTGGCCGGGTGCGGTAAGCGATGGGCGCAATCATATCGATGATGCGCTGTCTCGTGGCGCGGCGGCGGTGCTCTATGAGAGTGGCGATGGTTTCCGTTTGCCTGAAACGGGTCGTCCCGTGTTCGCGGTCGAGGGCCTGCGCGCACTGGCCGGAATTCTGGCCGATGAAATTTACGGCAAACCTTCTGAAAAACTGTGGCTGGCAGGGGTGACGGGAACCAACGGCAAAACGACAGTCAGTCAATGGATTGCCCGTGCGCTCGAAACCCTGGGCTGTCCCTGCGGGGTCATCGGCACGCTGGGCAGTGGCTTTCCGGGCGCGCTGACCAGCAGTCTCAATACGACTCAGGAAGCGCCCGATCTGCACCGGCTGCTTGCCGGGTTCGCTGCTTCCGGCGCGCGTGCGGCAGCGATGGAAGTCTCTTCGATCGGCATCGATCAGGGGCGGGTCAATGGCGCGCGGTTCGACGTGGCAGCCTTTACCAATCTCACGCGCGACCACATCGACTATCACGGATCGATGCAAGCCTATGGCGAGGCCAAGGCGCGGTTTTTCGATATGCCGGGCGTGAGCGTGGCGGTCATCAATCTCGACGACGAATTCGGTGTCGTGCAGGCCAGGCGTCTGGCGGCGCGCGGCATGCGGGTGATTGGCGTCAGCCTTGCGGATTGCGCCGAGGCGCCGGTTGGCGTGGAAAGGCTCGTGGGTGCGGGTTTGAGTGCCAGTCCTACGGGGTTGTGTTTCGACGTGCTCTGGGAAGGCCACCGGATGGCGCTGGATGTTCGCCTCGTGGGCACGTTCAATGCTTCCAATCTGCTCGTGGTCATTGGCGTGCTGTTGTCACACGGCGAAACCCTGGATGACATTGCACAGGCCGTGAAAACGCTGGTTCCGCCACCCGGCAGGATGCAACTCACAGGTGGCAACGATGAGCCGCTGGTGATCGTCGACTATGCCCACACGCCGGATGCGCTTGCCAAGGCGCTCGAAGCGGCGCGCGAAACCGCGCGCGCGCGTAATGGCCGGTTGATCTGCGTGTTTGGTTGCGGGGGCGGGCGTGACGCGGGCAAGCGCCCCATGATGGGAGAGGTGGCTGCGAAGCTCGCCGATCAAGTAATCGTCACCAGCGACAATCCGCGCTTTGAGGAGCCCCGCAAGATCATTGGCGACATTCTCATGGGCACAGGCCCGAGGGCCGAGGCCGTGACCAACCGCGCAGAAGCGATTCGTGTCGCCGTGACTGCGGCCGGAGACACTGACGTGATTCTCGTCGCGGGCAAGGGGCATGAGCCTTATCAGGAAATATGCGGCCAGCAGCTTCCGTTTTCCGATTGCGAACAGGCCGAGCAGGCGCTCGCGGCGCGCAGGGGGGGGGCATCATGATGACGCTTGCCGAAGCGGTCAAACTGCTGTCGCCGCACCATGGGGTACGCGCGGTGGGCGAGGTGCGGATCAAAGCAGTGGGAACCGACAGCCGGGCCATCGTGCCCGGTCAGTTGTTCGTCGCCCTGCGCGGCGAGCGGTTCGACGGTCACGATTTCGTCGAGACGGCGCTGACTACCGGCGCTGCGGCGGTGATGGTCGATGCGCGCTGGGAGGCCGAGCATGGCGAAAGCAGCGCACCACGGCTCGTGGTTACTGATACCCGCCTCGCGCTTGGCGCGCTGGCTGCGGGCTGGCGCGGGCGTTTCGATATTGCTCTGATCGGCATCACCGGCAGCAACGGCAAAACCACGGTCAAGGAGATGTGCGCATCGATTCTGCGCGCCTGGTTTGGACACGATGATGCCGTCCTCGCCACGCGGGGCAATCTCAACAACGACATCGGCCTGCCGCTCACTCTTCTCGGTCTGCGCGCGCATCACAGGGCAGCCGTGATCGAAATGGGGATGAATCACCCGGGCGAGATTTCTGTGCTCACCGGGTGGGCGCGTCCGACGGTGGCGCTGGTCAACAACGCCCAGCGTGCCCATCTCGAAGGCATGGGTTCACTGGACGGTGTTGCGCGTGAAAAGGGCTGCATTTACGACGGACTGGGCGATAAGGGCGTGGCCGTGGTCAATGCCGATGACGTGCACGCCGACGAGTGGCTGGCGAAAAATACGCATCGCGAAACGGTGAGTTTCGGCATGAAAAACCCTGCGACGGTGCGTGGACGTTGCGAACTGCGTGAGCTGGAATCGACACTTCAACTCGATACCCGCTGGGGGCAGGCCGAATGCGTCGTGCGGATGCCGGGCATTCATAACGCCCTCAATGCCCTGGCTGCTGCCGCGGCCTGCCTGTCCGCGGGTGCGCCGCTCACGGCGGTGACGGCAGGGCTTTCCAATTGCGGCGGCGTGCATGGCCGGTTGCAACGGCGCATCGGCCCGCGTGGAGTCTTGATCCTTGACGACACGTACAACGCCAACCCGGATTCGGTGCGCGCGGGTATCGACGTGCTCGTTCGCATGCCGGGCAGAAAGATTCTCGTTTTCGGCGACATGGGCGAGGTGGGAGAGACCAGCGCACAGGCGCATGCCGAAATGGGTGTTTATGCAAGAAACAAAAAGGTGGATTGTTTGTGTACACTCGGGGTTATGAGCGAGCATGCTACAAGCAATTTCGGTATAGACGGACGGCATTTTTCTTCGGTTGATGCACTGGTGAAGTATCTTGCGCCCAACCTCGATGTCGGCGACACGGTGCTGGTGAAAGGCTCGCGTTTCATGCGCATGGAACAGGTGGTCGAGGCGCTGACCACGCAGGCCGACCCCGTTCCGCATTCAGGGGGAGAAGGCTGATGCTGCTCGAATTGACGCAATGGCTCAAGCTGCACGTTAGCGGCAATTTCAGAGTGTTTGAATACACCACGCTGCGCACGGTGCTGGCGGTGATGACGGCGCTCTTTATCTCGCTCGCTCTCGGGCCGCGGGTGATCCGCTGGCTGGCGGCGAAAAAGATCGGACAGGCGGTGCGCACCGATGGGCCGCAGGCGCATCTGGTCAAGACCGGCACCCCCACGATGGGCGGTGTTCTGATTCTGATCTCGGTGGCGCTGACCTCGATCCTGTGGGGCAATCTTTCCAACCGCTACGTCTGGACGGTGCTCGTGATCACGCTCGGTTTCGGCATCATCGGCTGGTACGACGACTGGAAAAAAGTGGTTTACCGCGACCCGAAAGGACTGGCCGCACGCTGGAAGTTTTTCTGGCAATCGGTGCTCGGCGCGGGGGCGGCGGTGTTCCTCGCGTTTTCGTCCCCCGATAACTCGGCGCAGATGGAACTCATCGTGCCGTTCTTCAAAAGCGTCGCGTATCCGCTGGGGATATTCGGTTTCGTCGTGCTCACCTACTGCGTCATCGTCGGCACTTCCAACGCAGTCAATCTGACCGACGGGCTGGACGGTCTTGCCATCATGCCGACGGTAATGGTGGCCGGGGCCCTGGGCATCTTTGCCTTTGCGAGCGGCAACGTCGAACTGGCCAAGTATCTGCTCATCCCTTCCGTGCCCGGCGCGGGCGAGTTGTGTATCGTGCTTGGCGCGATCATGGGAGCCGGGTTGGGTTTCCTGTGGTTCAACGCCTATCCGGCCGAAGTGTTCATGGGAGATGTCGGGGCGCTTTCCCTGGGGGCGGCGCTGGGGTGTGTGGCGGTCATCGTGCGGCAGGAAATCGTGCTCTTCATCATGGGCGGGGTGTTCGTCGTGGAGACGCTCTCGGTCATGGTGCAGGTCTCCTGGTTCAAATACACCAAGAAAAGATACGGAGTGGGGCGGCGCATTCTGCTGATGGCGCCGCTGCACCACCATTTTGAGCAAAGTGGCTGGAAGGAAACACAGGTGGTGGTGCGCTTCTGGATCATCACCCTCATGTTGGTGCTTTTTGGTCTGGCGACCCTGAAGTTGAGATAAGGATGAAACTGGCGGATAAACGCTTTCTCGTGGTGGGCCTGGGTGAATCCGGGCTGGCAATGGCGAAATGGCTGAAGCGCCAGGGTGCAGCCGTGCGCGTTGCCGACAGCCGCGAGAATCCGCCCAACCGCGCGGCGCTGGCGGCGTTCGCACCGGATGTCGAACTCGTTGCCGGGCCGTTCAGGGCGGAAACGTTCGAAGGCGTGGAGGCGATTGCACTCTCGCCCGGCGTGCCAAAAGCCACACCGGAGATTGCCGCTGCCGCCGGGAAAACGCCGATCGTTTCCGAAGTGGATCTGTTCGCCGACGCAATCAGGGTGCTTGCGCCGACGTCGAAGGTGCTGGCGATTACCGGCTCGAACGGCAAGACCACGACCACGGCACTGACCGCGCACCTGTTGAACGGCGCAGGCGTGGAAGCGGTTGCCTGCGGCAACATTTCGCCATCGATGCTCGATGCGCTGATGACGGCGCTGGATGCGGGTCGTCTGCCGCAAGTCTGGGTGCTGGAATTGTCAAGCTTCCAGTTGGAAATCACGCACCGGTTGGCGGCGCATGCCGCGACGGTGTTGAACGTCAGTGAGGATCATCTCGATCGCTACGATTCCATGGACGATTATGTCCAGGCCAAGGCGCGCATTTTCCAGAACCCGGCAACGTTGCGCGTACTCAATCGCGACGATGAAAGCAGCCTGGGACTCGGGGGAGATGATGTGGTGACGTTCGGCCTCGATCCCGCGCCATGTGCCGGGCATTACGGCATCGCGCATGGAGCCATTCATTGCGGCGCCGAGCGTCTGATCGGTCTCGATGAACTGCCCGTCAAGGGGTTGCACAATGCCGCCAACGTCATGGCTGCGCTGGCCTTGTGCCAGGGCATCGGTGTGGATGCCGGGAAGGCGGCGCTCAGGACGTTCAAGGGCTTGCCGCATCGGGTCGAACCCGTCAGGGAAATCGATGGGGTGCTCTACGTCGATGATTCCAAGGGAACCAATGTCGGCGCCACGCTTGCCGCCATCGAGGGCATGGGGCGGCTTGTCGCCATCGTGCTTGGCGGGGATGGCAAGGGGCAGGATTTCGCGCCGCTGAAAGAGGCGCTCGAACGCCATGGCCGTGCCGTGGCCCTGATCGGCCGGGACGGCCCGCTCATTGGAAAAGCCATCGAAGGCTGCGGTTTGCCCGTGGAGTCTTTCGCCCACCTGGAAGAAGCCGTGCGCTGGCTGGCAGGGCAGGCACAGGCCGGGGACTGCGTGCTGCTTTCGCCCGCCTGCGCGAGTTGGGACATGTTCAGGGATTACGTGCACCGCGCCGAAGTATTCATCGAAGCCGTGCGGGCCTTGCCGGGAGGTGAACGATGAGACTCGTCGGCGCCCTGAAGGGAGGTTTTTTCGGCAAACGCTCCGGCGACAACATCGCCGCGCGCACGGTCGGACGTCTGGTCAAGCCTCGTGCACCGGTGAGAGAAGTCGATCCGGTGCTGACCTGGTCCGCGGCCATCCTGCTCACGCTCGGGCTGGTGATGGTTTACTCGGCATCGATCGCCACCGCCGAGGGCAGTGCCTATACCGGCTATCAGGCGAATTATTTCCTGATTCGGCACGCGATGTTCCTCGTTGTGGGGCTGACGGTGGGGTTGGCCGTGTTTCACATTCCAATGGGAATGTGGCAGCGCATGGCTCCCTGGCTCTTTCTGATCGGGGTCGTTTTGCTGGCGATGACGCTGATTCCGAGCATCGGGCACAAGGTCGGCGGCGGACGGCGCTGGCTACAACTGGGGTCGGTGAATTTGCAGCCTTCCGAACTGATGAAGCTTTTCGTGGCGATCTATGCCGCCGACTACACGGTACGCAAGCTCGATGTCATGAGCAGTTTCAAGAAGGGGTTCATGCCGATGATGGTGGTGATTCTCTTCGTTGGTTGCCTGTTGCTGTTTCAGCCGGATTTTGGCGCATTCGTGGTGGTCGCCACCATTGCGTTCGGCGTGCTTTTCCTGGGCGGCGTCAACATCCGCGTCTTTCTGCTGCTGGGCCTGGCTGCGCTCGTCGGTTTCGTTCTCCTGGTCTGGATTCAGCCCTACATGCGCGCGCGTCTTTTCAGCTTCATGAATCCCTGGGCCGATCCATTCGGGGACGGTTATCAACTCACGCACGCGCTGATTGCTTTCGGGCGGGGCGAATGGTTGGGCGTGGGTCTGGGCGGTAGCATCGAGAAGCTCTTTTATCTGCCCGAGTCACATACCGATTTCCTGCTTGCCGTGATTGCCGAAGAATTGGGTTTTGTCGGGGTGTTCATCGTGGTCGGACTTTTTGCGCTGCTGATTCAACGGGCCTTTGTCATTGGACGTGAGGCAATCCGGCTCGAACGCTATTTTTCCGGGCTGGTGGCGCAGGCAATCGGTTTATGGATCGGCGTGCAGGCGTTCATCAGCATGGGTGTGAACATGGGTTTGCTGCCGACCAAGGGATTGACCCTGCCACTGATGAGCTATGGGGGTTCAGGCTTGCTCGCCAACTGTCTGGCGCTTGCCATTTTGCTGCGTATCGACTGGGAAACTCGGGTGCTGAAACGGGGGAGCAACACATGAAAACGGTGCTGGTGATGGCTGGAGGCACTGGTGGGCACATCTTCCCCGGGATTGCCATTGCCGAATGCCTGCGTGTGCGCGGCTGGAACGTGGTCTGGCTCGGCAACCCGGACGGTATGGAAGCGCGACTCGTGCCACCGCACGGTTATCGGATGGAATGGCTGCATTTCAGTGCGTTGCGCGGGAAGGGTTTGCTGCGCAAGCTGATGCTGCCGTTCAATCTGCTGCGTGGATGCTGGCAGGCGTGGAAGATATTGTCCCGCGTGCGCCCGGATGTGGTGGTTGGTCTGGGCGGCTATATCACGTTCCCCGCCGGATTCGTGACGATACTGATGAGACGTCCGCTGGTGCTGCACGAACAGAATTCCATCGCCGGTCTTGCCAACAAGGTATTGGGACGTTTTGCTGCCCAGGTGCTCTCGGGTTTCCCGGGAGCGCTGCCGGAGGCGCGCTGGGTGGGCAATCCGGTGCGTGAGGAGATCGTTGCCGTTGCGCCGCCTGCGATGCGTTTCGAGGGGCGTAATGGCCCGCTGCGCCTGCTGGTGGTTGGCGGCAGTCTGGGCGCGGCGGCGCTCAACGACGTGGTTCCCCGTGCGCTGGCGATGATTCCGGCCGATCGTCGCCCGGTAGTCGTGCATCAGGCGGGAGAAAAGCAGATCGATGCGTTGCGCGCGACGTATGCCGCGGCCGGAGTCGAGGGCGATTTGCGCCCCTTCATCGATGATATGGCAGCCGCCTATGCCCAGGCCGATCTCGTGCTCTGCCGGGCGGGGGCGCTCACCATCGCCGAACTGACGGCGGCGGGAGCCGCCAGCCTGCTGGTGCCTTTTCCTTTCGCGGTCGACGATCACCAGACGACCAATGCGCAATTCCTTTCCACGCGGGAGGCGGCCTGGCTCATACCGCAGTCGACTCTGGAGGCGGGAAAGTTGGCAGAGTTGCTCTCGAACACCGAGCGCGGTCAGTTGTTGCGTATGGCGGAAAACGCCCGGGCGCAGGCCAGACCGCTTGCTGCCGTGGATGTGGCCGATGTGTGTGAAGAACTGACTGCTCAGGTGACAGCATGAAACACAAGGTCAATAACATCCACTTCGTAGGCATCGGCGGCTCAGGCATGAGCGGCATCGCCGAAGTGCTCGCCAATCTCGGCTACCGGGTTTCCGGCTCCGATCTCGTGGCCTCCGCCGTGACCGAGCGCCTGATGAGACAGGGTATCCGCATCGCTGTCGGACACGCGGCGGAGAACGTCCATGGCGCGCATGCGGTGGTGGTATCCACGGCGGTCACGCACGACAACCCGGAGGTGCAGGCGGCGCAACTGAGCGGCATTCCCGTCGTTCCGCGCGCGCTGATGCTTGCCGAACTGATGCGCCTGAAGCAGGGCATTGCCATTGCCGGGGCGCACGGCAAGACCACGACGACGAGTCTGGTGGCCAGCATCCTCGGCGAAGCCGGGCTCGATCCCACCTTCGTGATCGGTGGGCGGTTGAACGCGGTGGGCGCGAACGCCCGCCTGGGCACGGGCGACTTTCTGGTTGCGGAAGCGGATGAGTCGGACGCCTCGTTTCTGTATCTGTCTCCGGTGGTTTCGGTCGTCACCAATATCGATGCCGACCACATGGAAACCTATGGGCACGATTTCAACCGGCTCAAACAGACATTCGTGGAATTTCTCAACCGCCTGCCCTTCTACGGCGTGGCGGTGCTTTGCCAGGATGATCCGCACGTGCGTGAAATCATGCCGCACGTCTCGAAACAGGTCGTGCGCTACGGTCTGTCGAAGGATGCCGATATCCGTGCCGAAAACATCCGTGCCGAGGGCGGGTGCATGCTTTTCGATGTAATCAGGCGTGATGCCAGGCGCCTGCCCATCACGCTCAACGCGCCGGGTGTGCATAACGTCCTGAACGCGCTGGCTGCCATTGGCGTGGCGGCCGAGACACAGGTGCCGGACGAGGCCGTCGTCAAGGCACTGGCCGAATTCAGAGGAGTGGGACGGCGCTTCCAGCGGTATGGCGAAATTGCCCTGCGCCAGGGCGGCAGTTTCACCCTCGTCGACGATTACGGGCATCACCCGGCGGAAATGACGGCCACGCTGGCCGCTGCGCGCGGCGCGTTTCCCGG
>Ga0209737_10003521_pt1 | contig 10926 bp, 9 predicted proteins | sample TergutCu122P3_FD_187284 | JGI IMG/M metagenome (GOLD analysis project Ga0209737, IMG submission 187284) | Cubitermes ugandensis P3 segment gut microbial communities from Kakamega Forest, Kenya - Cu122 P3 (SPAdes) (version 2) | ecosystem: Host-associated > Arthropoda: Insects > Digestive system >...
CGCCCTGTTCGGCAAGCGCGGAGAAATCAAGGAAGCGCGCGACCGCTACGCCAACATGGAAGTCAGTCACCTGCTGGCGCGCATGGAGAGCCACCAGGGCCCCTGCATTCTGACCACCAATCTGCGCGATGCCATCGATTCGGCTTTTGCCAGGCGTTTTCAAGCCGTCGTCGATTTTCCGAGACCGGACGCGCAGGCGCGCAGCAAAATCTGGAAGCAACACATCCCGCCCAGAGCACCCCTGGCGCCGGAAGTGGACGTTCAGACGCTGGGCGAATCCGTCGTGCTGACGGGTGGGCAGATACGCAATGCCGCGCTGCATGCGGCTTACCTTGCAGCCGGTGAAAATGGACAAATCGACCTGGCAAGAATCGCGCGCGCCGTCTGGGCCGAACTCGGCAAGGAAGGCCGGGAGCGCGTCAAGCGGAGCCTGGGCAGCCTGATGAACCATTTGCCGGAGGACGCATGACAGTCAAAATCGACCGCCTGAGTTTGCGCCTGCCTCAAGGGTTCGAGTCGCGGGCGAATACGATTGCGCATCAAATCGGCGCGGAATTGAACCGCCAGCACTGGCAACAGAGCATCGATGTGGATTGCCTGCAACTGTCGCCTATCGAAGTTTCCCCGCATGAAGGAGACGACGCTGTTGCGCAGAAAGTGGTTGCCGCAATCCTGCAAGAAATCGAAGGGAGGCGAAATTGAAACCATTGCCTTACACCACGTCCGCTCTCAGGGTTCAGCGTGGAAGGTTGATCGAATACGGCGTAGACAACGAACTGCTGGCGCTGGAGTTTGAATTCAATCCTTCCAGCATCACACGCACACGCGCCGTGACAGTCAAGGGGGGGAGGTTGCCTGGAACGCTCGGCGGCTACGATTTCAGGACTCCCCTGGAAGCCCAGCGGGCAGCGCAAGGCGTTCTTGCTACGCCCGAGAGCTTTAACATCAAGATCCTGCTCGATGCAACCGATCGCATGAATGCGGGCGATTCGGAAGCCAGCGACTACGGCATACAGCCTGAGCTCGATGTGATTCGCACGATGCTGGAGCCGAAATCACAGCAGCCCCAAGGCGCAAAAACGCTTTCGGCGCTGGGCAAAAACAGTGAAAAAAGTTTTCCGCAGTACCAAATGCTGTCTGTGCTGCTGTTCGAGTGGGGCAGGCATAGATGGCCCGTTTTTATGACAAAGGCGCATATTGTGATTAAGGAATACTTGCCCTTGCTGGTTCCCTATCGTGCGGAGGCGACGCTGGATCTGCAAGTCATCGAAAGCGAGAATCCTTTCTACAGCGCCGAAATCAAGCGCCAGACTCAAATGGCCGACAAGAGAAAAACCTCAATCTCGGGCCTTGTTTCCGGCGCACCGGGAGCGATGTGATGTCCAGGCGATCACGTTACAAGGACGCAAAGTACTTTGTGGCAGAGCCTGGGTTTCCGGCTCCGTTTCCGGGCATTCGTCCACGGGATATCGGGCCGGCGACCGGCATTGTCGAATACGAGATCAAGGAATGGGATCGCATCGACAGGCTTTCATTCAATTACTACAGCGACGTCGATCTGTGGTGGCGCATTCTGGATGCGAATCCCGAAGTTCTGTGCGCCGTCGATCTTTTCATCGAACCGGAGGCGCAGGAGAGCTGCAGGGCCACCGGGAAAACGCTCCTGATTCCGGGGGCCAGCGAGTAAGTCATGGGTCAGGCGGAAAAACTGCGCCAGCTTGCCAAATGTGTCGTCAAGATAGGCGGTCGGGAAATTGTCGACTTCTATCCTTATCTGAAAGAGGTCAGTGTCGAAACCAGCCGGAGAGATGCGGCGATTTGTTCGCTGATTTTCATCTCTGTTCGTCATGAAGACGGCATGTGGAATATCCAGGATGCCGATCTGTTTGTGCCGTGGAAAAGCATCAGCATAGAAGCGGTTTTCGACGGGCATGGCGAAGAAATCATGCGAGGCTTCATTCGGGACATCAAGCTGGATTATCCCGATGATATGAGCGTGAGCGTCACGGTCACCGGTCAGGACGAGTCCATTTTGCTCGACCGGGAACATGTGCAGGCAACCCATTCGACGCTTGGGCAACAGATCAAGGATGATGCGCTGATTCGGGAGCTGCTGAAGCCCCATTGGGTGGGCGGTCAGGCGGATGTGAAGACAGGAACGGTCTGCGGCGATCTTCATTATGACGGCACGCCGATACGGCTCATCAGGGATCGGGCCGCGCTCAACGGCTACGAATTTTTTGTCCGCCAAGGCAAGGCTTATTTTGGCCCACCGGCGCTGGCGGGTGACCCGCAGCCGACGATACTGATTTATGCCGGCACGGCAAGCAATTGTCTGAACTTTTCAGTGTTTCACGACGGCCACCGCCCTGACAGTGTTCGCTTTGTCGACACACCGGAGTCCTGTGACGATATTGACGCTGGCAAAAGCTATACCAATGATTCCGAGCCATTGGGCCGCACCCAGGCAGACAGTAAAAACCAGGGCCTCAACGATTTTGTCTGGCGCATTCAAATGCCGCGAGGCTCGACGCTGGCCGAACGCGAGGCGCGCGCCAAGGCCAAAGCGGAAGAAGCTGCCTGGAAAATAAGCGCGATGGGAGAACTGGACGGTTCGGTATACGGCCATGTGCTGATGACAAACCGCACGGTCAGGGTGGACGGCGTTGGGGGTACCTATAGCGGCCTCTGGTATGTCGATAGAGTCAGGCACCGCTTTTCCATCGATGGTTACCATCAGACATTTCGGTTGATTCGCAATGCCACCGGAGACGTGGGTTTGGCAGGCAAAGCGGACGCTTTGGCGCAAGTGAGGCAGCGATGAACGATGCAATGACGGAAGCCAGTCAGATCAACGAATGGATCGATGAGCGCCGGTACGGCAAATATCGCGCCTTTGTCGTCGACAACGAAGATCCGGAAAAACGCGGGCGCTTGCGCCTCTACATTCCGTCCGTGCTGGGCGATGCCGAGTCGGGTTGGGCTTTGCCTTGTTTTCCATTCGGTGGCGGGCCGTCTTATGGCTGGTTTGCTGTTCCCGAAATAGAGGCTCAGGTCTGGGCCGAATTTGAAGAAGGCGATATCAGCCGTCCCATCTGGACGGGCGTTTTCTGGCAACACGAAGATGACGTGCCTCCCGATGCAGCCAAGTCGCCGCCGACCACGCGGCTATTTCAGACACCTTCAGGCCACATCATGCAGTTTGACGACGAAGAGGGCGAAGAATCCTTTCGCCTGTTTCATCCTCGTGAAGCGGAAATCAATATCGACAAAAACGGGAGCCTTGTCGTGCTGGACTCCTCCGGCGCAAACATCACGCTCGATGCCGAAGGCAAAAAAATCATTATCGAGGACGCAAACGGCAACCAGTTGATCATGGATTCTTCAGGCACTTTGATCGAAGACGGTAACGGCAACAAAATCGAAATGGCCGCTTCCGGCGTTACCGTCAAAGGCCAGCAGGTTGTTATCAAGGGCTCGCAAGTCATGTTGGCGGGAGAGGGTGGAGAGCCGCTCATCAAAGGCACGAGCTTCATGACTTTTTTCAACACGCATACACATACCTGCGCGATGCCTGGATCGCCATCGGCGCCACCCGTGGTGCCGATGACCTCGGCGCAGCTTTCTACCAAAGTGACAACCGCCTGACAGGACGGACATGCCCAAGCTTCCTGATCCCGCCTTCCTGAAATTCCCGTTCCGCATCGGCCCAAGCGGTCCGGAACACAGCAGGCGTGCCGCGCATATACGCTCGCAGATCGAGCAGGTGCTCCTGACGGCTCCTGGCGAGCGCGTTTTTCGCCCCAACTTTGGCGTAGGCGTAAAACAACTGGTCTTTGAGCCGAACACCTCCGCGCTCTGGGGCGTCACGGAAAATCGGCTGATGTCGGCATTGATGGAGGCTCTGCAAGGGGAAATCGATCCGGGCACCTTACAGGCCAGTGTTACAGGCGAAGGCGAAAAGCTGAACATCACGATTGCCTACACGCTGGCGCGGGTTGGTCTGCGGGAAGAACACGAGTTTTCGGTTTCCGGGAGAGGTTGATATGGCCGACGCCTTGAAGTCCGATCTGACATTCCATCCGCCGATTGGCGTTGGGGACAAACTGGATTGCGGAACCCGCACAGTGATCATGCCCTTGTCGCTGCCTCGGCTGGGCGATGATTTTGTCTGGGAGGCGCGTGATTTTGACGGCTTTCGCGTGGCCATACTCGAAGAACTGGCGGCGCGTTTTCCTGAGCGCACACGGTGGACTCCCGCCGATCTGGAAGTCGTTCTGGTTGAAGGGCTGGCCTGGGCGCTGGATCAACTCTCGGACATGCTGGATCGCGTGACGGCGGAAGCCTATCTCGAAACGGCGCGCCGCCCCGAATCCGTGCAGCGCCTGCTGAGTTTGATTGCCTACAAGGCCAACGACTGGAAAGAATGGTCTCAAAACCCGGAGTTGATGGAAGCCGCACGCCGGGCGGGGCCCCGATCGGTGCGTCAGCAACGGCGCATGGTCAGCGTTGATGACTATGCGGAAGGGATGGAAATGCACCCGCTCGTGCGGCGCGCCGTCTCATCGACCCGTTGGAACGGTAGTTGGTACTGCATCCTGGTCACGGTCATCTTGTGGGGCTGGGAGCGCCTGGACAGTCACATTGGAGACCTGCCGGAAAAACTCCAGAATCTGCTGAAGGGCTTTTGCACGCAATACGACTTGCCACCCATCACGACACCCAAAACGACTCGCGTCATCGATTCCCTCAGAGCCTGGTCGGATTCAAGACGTATGGCGGGGCAGGAAGTTCTGTTCGAGGAAGCCGTCCGCGTCGGCGTTGATATCACACTCAGCATCGGCGTCGCGCCCCAGTATTACCAGTCCGAGGTGTTTCAGGCGGTTCGCAGCATTTTTCGTGCACAGGAAGGAGGGTTCTTTGAAATAGGGCGTCTGAGTTTTGGCGTCAGCCTGAACAAGAGCGACGTCATTCAGGCGGTCATGCAGCTTGAAGGCATCGAGAGTGTCCAGGTGGAGACTTTCAAACGTTCCGGCAGCGATTTGCAGACAGCCGAGGACCGCATCGCGCTTGGAGGCGTTGAGGTTGCCGTCTGCGACAACGATCCAGCGGCTCCCCAGCATGGCGTGCTGGTGATTCAATGCAGTGGAGGGCTCAGAGGATGAAATTCACGTCGAGCGCGCCCCGCATGACGGAGAAGCCTGACTTGACACGCTGGAACCGCGCGGGTTTGAGACGGTTTCGCTACGTGGACGGCAACGCCGCAACCTATCTCGAAGCATTACGCCAGGAGTTGCTTGCGAGATTCACCGGCTGGGACATGGAATTGCTCGGCTTCAAGCTTGCCAGCGACGATCCGAAGGAAAGACAAAAGGCGCTTGAGGAGCACTTTGCGCAATTCGGCAAGGATCATCAGCAGGCACTCGACAACTACTTGAAGCTCAACGACAACCGGGGCAGCATTGCGCTGGAGATGATCCGCAGCTTTGCGCGGGCGGCGCACGTGTTGACGGAACATCTCGATGCTTACGCCAACGAGGGTTTTATCGGCACGGCAACTCAGTGGGAAAACGTGCGGCGTCTCGTTCATGGGCTGGACTACCATCCCAAGCCGCCGGCTTCCGCAATGACGCATCTGGTGTTGCACGCGAAACCGGGACAAAGCGGGCTTGTCGCTCGCGGCCTGAAAACCAAGCACACGCCCGAAGAAGGCAGTCCGGTCACATTTGAAACTCTGGAAGACATTCAGGTTGATTCAACCCTCAATGCCTTGCGCCTGAAGGACTGGGATTGTCCTCAGGAAACAGCCGAAGTCCAAGGCGACGGTAAGCTCGTACTGGAGGGTACCATCGAAGGTTTGAATCTGAGTGACCCTGTAATCATCCAATGTAAAGACGGCTTGCTGCTGCCATGCTTGCTGAAACGCATTGGTACCGAGGGCAAGAATACAGCGCTGTATCTCGATCTTCCTTCAGATTCAAACAAAAATTTAGGTTCCCGAAGCGATGTGATCGTCCATCTCAAACCGGCTGAAAGACTGGGCATTCGTACCCCTTCGGCTGAAGAGCCGGAAGCTGATACACATTCGGTTAAAGAGAGTGGAGCTTATACGCCCTTGGAACCGCGAGCATTGAAATCGGGAAAATCAAGCCTTGTTTTGAGTGAAGACCCTGTTTTGTCATCGGGGGAAAGGCTCATTGAAGAAGGAAGTTATGTTTTTATTGGAAAAGGAAATGAAGGTGTTTTCCGAGTCGTTTCAGAAGTGGAGGGCAGACTGATTAATCTGATTCCGGGAGAAGATGTAGGTTATGCACTGGATTATCTGGGCAAACCGGAAAAATTGGATAAAGGAAAGGTGGTTATTATAGAAAACTTGTCAGAGACTGATTTAGAAAACATAACACCGGCTGAATTAGAAGAAATGAAAAAGAATAAGCTTGAAGGCATGACAGGAACTGAATTTTTTATCATTGACGGTAAGGTTACTGTCTTGGGTGATAAGAGGTGGCTCAAAGATAATGGCATAGATGGTGACATTCTTGCCTGCATGGGCGCAGGTTTATATAAGCCATGCAAAGTCTCTGGCGCTATACAAGAACCAAATACTAAAGCCACCGAACTGACTCTTGTCAATCTTGACGGCACGGCTCTGAATCTGAGTGAGGTAAGGCAAATTCTGTTGCCGCCCAGCGAAAATCAATGGAAGTGGAAAATAGACAATTTCGTTGATATAACAAATGATTTATTGGAGGTTGATATTGTCAGACGTATTGATCCTGGTGATTTATGCGTTGTTGCGTGCGACAAGAACTTTGTTGCTGCGCGCGTTGAAAGCGTAGTGGAAACAGGAGCAGGGCGATTTGATCTGCGAATTGCTGACCGGCAGCCCGTTGAACAAAGCGAAGGATTTATTGCCAGCCAAACGGTTGTCTATGGAAAATTCAAAGAACAGTTTCGTCTGGGAGGAACAGACGTAAACGAAGAGGGGATTTCAGGAGAGAGTACCCTGAGTCTTGAGAACGCAGAAGTTGCCAAGAATCTCAAGGTGGGCAAACCCATTGTGATTGAGCATGAAGGAACCGAGTCCGGGCAAAGTTTCCTGGCTTCAATAAAATCAGTGAATGCCTTGGACGGAGAGGAAGGCGCTTCCATTACGCTGGATTCTCCCCTGCCTGAAGGATACACGACAGGCGGGACGATCATCCGCGCCAATATCGTGCTGGCCGGTCATGGAGAAACGCAGCCTGAAAGGATTCTGGGCAGCGGCAACGCAGCGCTTTCCAATCAGGAATTTCTGTTTCCCGTGTCCGACGTTTCCTTTGTCACCGATGAGACGCAGGCTTCCGGCGTGCGGGCCGATATTCACGTTATCGTCGATGGCGAAACCTGGACGCAGGTGTCCAGGTTCAATCAATCCCGGGCCGCTGATCTTCACTATGTGGTTCGGATGACCGAAGAGGGATACCTCCGTATCCTGTTTGGCGACGGCATCAATGGACGGCGCTTGCCGACCGCAGAAAACAATGTTCGCATTGCCTGGCGTATGGGATCGGGGACGGCAGGCAACCTCAAGGCAGGCACGCTGAAAAAACTGGCGCATCCTCATCCGCGCGTTGAAGCGATTGAACAGCCCTTCTCCTGCGCGGGCGGCAACGACATGGAATCCGTCACCTCGCTGCGGCGTAACGCCCCCGCGAGCTTATTGACGATGGAACGCGCCGTATCGGTCAATGACTTTGCGCTGCTGGCGCAAAGCCAGAGCAGCGTCTGGAGTGCGCGCGCCGAGCAATGTGGCGAGCGAGTTGTGCGCGTCATCGTTGTGCTTGCAGATGGCGGAAAACTGTCTGAGCATCTTTCCTTATCCGAAGATATCAAGGCATTCCTGTTGTCCCGTGCGATTCCTGGGGCTCAAGTCATCCTGGAGGATTATGTGTCCGAAGCCTTGAGCCTTGATATCACCCTTGGTATCGACAGCAAGCGTTTCGATATGAGCGCGGTTATCGCGGAAGTCCGGAAAACGTTACTCCAGCGCTTTACGCTCAAAAATCGCGCCATTGGCGCGCCTGTCTATTTGAGTGACATCTATCAATGCGTTGAGGCGGTACGCGGCATCGAATATTCCGTGTGCAAATTTGAAGGGAGCGCCAGGCAGTTTCTGTATCCCGAAGACCCTCAAAAAGGGGTGCTTCATATTACGAATGAAAACAATGGTATCATCCTGTCACACGAAGAGGCTAAGAAATGAACGTCATGATGCAGAGCCGCTTTGGCCGTGCGCTCTACGAAGCCTTGCCGGAAGTCTACCGCACGCGCGACGCCCAGGAGGGTGAGAGCCATCTGGCGGGCTATCTCGACAGTTGCGGAACATTGCTCGACGCCATCTACAACAGCCTGGATCAGCGTTACAAGGATTGTTTTCCCGACACCTGTCAGGAGTGGCTTCTGCCTTATTTTGCCCAGTTGGTCGGCGCGACAACGCTGTCGCCGCATACTGAAGGCAAGCGCAAGGAAATCATGTACGCCGTTGCATGGCACCGGGGAAAGGGGTCGCTTGGAACAACCTGTCAAATTGCAAAAGAAATCGGTGGCTTTGAAAAACTGTTTGTGCGGGAAGGCTGGCAGCGGGTTGCCAGGACGGCGCGCGTCGATGGGCCGTTCGTGTCGCCGGAGATTGTAGATTTACGCAATAAAACCCCCAGAGACTTTATTGGGCACCGTAATACCGCGCCGCATTCCGTGGATGTGCGCAAACCGAGCTGGCTTCATGGGCACGCCAATCCGCGTGCGGTGTTGCTCTATGTGCCGAACTATACCGGTTATTTTCCAGACAATGACATCGTTACTGATAATAACATCGTGCGTTTCAAGTGGAAAACAAAAACAAAAAATGGCTCGACGGACATTGATAGTTGGTTTGAAAAAGGAGATGGATCAATTTCACCAAGCGAACTCATGAATCTCGAATGTGGTGGTGATGGAAAAACATGGTTTTTCTATAAAAAGCCAGGGGTAGAGGAAACTATCTGGATCGAGGGCGAAAAGACATTGCAAGCCTCTGCTCAATATCGTTTCTCGGAGATCAATCTGGAGGGCAGCCTGATCGCGCTGTCGGCAACGTATTTGATTCTTGATAAACTTGCGGCGCGCGAAGTCCACGTTCGCAACGATAACACCAACACCCCCCGTTCTGCCTTGGTTGCCAATGATTGCCTGTTAAAAATGGTCAAGGCTTCAAACAGTCTGGTGAGGCTTGTATATTGCACCGTACTGGATGAAATGTTTGCCGAAATCCTGGAGGCCAGCGACTGCATTTTTATGGACATGCTTCATAAGAATGGGCATAAGCGCTATCCCTCTCCGGGCGAAGTTCGCTATTCCCGCCATAGCCAGAAAGACGCTTATGGCGGCATCGTCGGGAACACGACCGAGGTGCCCGTGTTTTACAGCAGGCAATGGGGCGAGCCGGGTTGTGGCGTCCTGCATCCGGTATCGCCGGAAGCCATACGTCATGGCGCCGAAGATGGTGGAGAAATGGGCGCGTTTCATCATCGCGCCGCTTCTCCTTCTCATCACACTGCTTCCCATCATCACGTCTGTGCGCTGGCTTGGGATGCCGTGTTTGAGAAACTGAACGATTATCTGCCGGTTGGCATGAGCGCCGCGCTCATCCCCGACGAAACCCTGCTTGAACCGGATTGAATGGAGTCAATGTCATGCGTCGGCAGCCTGGCTCTTGAGGAGAATGACAATGAAAGGCGATTACAGTCGTTTTAGCTTCGATTCGAAGAAACATTACCGCGCCGTGCTGATGCAGCAGGGCCGCCTGCAACTGGATGCGGACTGGAACGAGCAGGTGCAGATTGCAGAGCATCGTTACAGCCGGTTTTTCCGCGATCTGTTGGGCCGCAGCGGCACGCCCAAGAGTATGGCGATGAAGCTGGAGTTGTCTGAAAAAGGCGTCCTGATTTTGAGCGAGGGCGTTTATTACGTCGATGGGCTGTTGATTGAGAACGATAAGGATAAGGAGGTCAATCTTAAAGAGATCGATCTGGGCATTCCGAGTGACAAGGAAATTTATCTCTACTACCTCGATGTTTGGGCACGGGAAGTTAGTGCCGCTGAAGACGAAGCTCTCATCGACCCGGCGGTGGGTGTGGAAACGACGACACGCCTCAAGACGGAATGGACGATCCATTGCCAGTTGGTCGGCGAGAAAGTCAGGGAATTGCAGGAAATCTTTCGGAAAGGCGACTGGCCGGTGGAAACCGGCAAGTCCGACGGCTTGTTGAAGAGACCCATCATCACGTCGTCCGACGACTGGTGGAGGCCCCTGAGTACAGGGCGGATGCAGATTGGCTCTCTGGAGACCTGGTTCAAGGATAACCGTCTTTATCGCATTGAGGTTCACCAAGGGAATCCGGGAGCGTGGTTCAAATGGTCTCGCGACAACGCTTCGGTGTGCGCCGAAGTGGAAGTCGTCGGGGACACCAGGACCTATAAACTAAAAAACAGTAGCACGCATGTACAAGAAGCCTTCAGAGGCGCGGCTTGGATAGAATTATCCGCGCCAGGAGAGACAGGCTTGATGTATGACATGTCGAATACGAGTAATTCGTTTGAAGTTGAAGACGACATCTTGACGCTTGCTGTTCCGACTCCCAACACTCCGACTCTTGGCTTTGGTGAACCCAGGAGAGCAGGGAAAACCATCATCCGCCGTTGGGATGGCGTTTTTCCGAGAGAAAGACAGACGAATTCGCTTGTGTCCGAATTGGGCGTTAGCAATCTTCAATATGATAACGAGGGGTTTTATCGGATTGGAGACTACTGGCTGATTCTCGTCAGGAACGGGAAGATCGAGAACTGGGAAGCGGGGACACCTAAACAAGCGGACGGGGTGGAGCATCATTTTGTGGCCTTGGGTTT
>Ga0209737_10003522_pt1 | contig 10925 bp, 8 predicted proteins | sample TergutCu122P3_FD_187284 | JGI IMG/M metagenome (GOLD analysis project Ga0209737, IMG submission 187284) | Cubitermes ugandensis P3 segment gut microbial communities from Kakamega Forest, Kenya - Cu122 P3 (SPAdes) (version 2) | ecosystem: Host-associated > Arthropoda: Insects > Digestive system >...
TTGAAGTGTGAAAGTATGTTTTTTAGTCTGCGTGGTATGCCAGATAGAAATCTAAACATATGTTTCAATAGGTCTTATGAGTAAAATAAGCTTTGACACGGTTTACCATGAAAACGCAAACTATCAGCTAAATTGCCACTTCTGTCGTTTAGCAATTGTTTGTTGATTGTTGTTCTAAGTGTTTTGTATCTTTGTTTTTTAGAATAAAGGCTGTTGTTGCTAGGATTAGTGTGATGCTGCTTAATGATGTTGTTATTGATATGAAACTCAGTCCTATTGGTGAGAGTCCTAGAAATAGTCCTGTAATACCTGCAATGCCAAAGCTTAGGGCGATGCTTAAAACGGTTTCTTCTATTAGGTCTATTTTATTTTTTTTTCTAAAAAGTATGTTAACTAAACAGTTGCCTGGTATAACAAATAAAAAGATAATGCTAAATGTGTAGCGCAAGAAGACAAGCATTGAATCAGCTGGTATTATGTAAACGGTGAGAAGGGTTAACGCTGTAAATATTACGATTACTTCCAGCCAACGAAGAGGTTTCATAGTCACTATATACCACTTACTTAAATAAAAATAATAATGCACATTTTATTAAATAAAAAATAAAAAGAAGAGGTTTAGGCGAACATTTTGAATATTGGATGTGCCTCAACGTCTACTGGTTGTGTCTCAAAGTCTGCAGCGGCAGATGCAATGTATGTATCAACAACGGCTACTGCTGGGAAGACCCATTCAGCTTGTTCAGCTGGACCGAACATTAACCAGTTAGCTCCCATAGCTTGTAATATTGCGTTAGTTGCTGTAACAGTGCCTTTTCGGTATTCTTTCGCAATGTTAGCTTTTACCCAACCCATGGTTGTAACAACATTACCACTACCTGTGCCTACAGGGTGACCATATTTCTCTTTCATCATTGGAAAAGCTACAACTGAGCTTCCCATATCTGGTTGGAAAGATGGCATGGATGTGTCAACAAGGGGTTTTGTAATTCCGCCTTTTGCTGCAAGTGCTAAAGCTTCGTCTGCAACATTCATTCTGCCTGCAAGAGTTGTATCATGTGGATCATCTGCTAGAACAATTGACATTGTGATGCCACTTTCTTTCAAGTTAGCTAGCTCCATATCAGTTACTCCCTTGTAAACTGAATTGTAGAAGCAGTTTTCTTGTAGACCCATCTTTTTCGCAATAGTTGCTGCCGCCATACGTGTTCTCGGACTCATAGCATCTAGCATAAGTGGAGCTTCAGTGTGTTTGGATACGAAATCAAAGTATTTCTCAAAAGCCGTTTCTGTTGTGCCGACAATGTCAAGAGCGAAAGGTACGCCTGAGATGTCGCTTTGTACTTGACATCTGTTAATGATATCTTCTGCAGCTTTAGCATCAAAAATGCCTTTATTTGCATCAGAAACCATTTTTTGACCAAGCCAGAAAATGGACCCAATGAGAAACGTTGGTAACTCACCTGGTTGGCCGCCGACCTTTACTTTCCCAATTTCATAGATTTTCTGTGGAGTCTTGAATCTTTGCATGTTGCTTCATCAGCCGACGTTTTATTTTTTCAATGCTTTCTTGGCTAACTCGGGAGCTTCTTCTTTGTTTTTACCAAAGAGTGCGCCAAATGCGTCAGCATCTTCTTTTTTAACTGCTGCGCCGCCCATAATTATGCCAACTTTTTCTTTGAGGCCTGCTGCTTTGAGTGCTTCGTCAAGTTTTACCAAGTTGTTCTTTGCTGGTACAGTGTTAACTGAGAGTGCAATAAGGTCTGCATTGTTTTCTTTTGCTTTGTCAACAAACACTTGTGGTGCAACGCTTTTGCCCACATCGATTGTTCTGAATCCTGCACGTTTTAATGTTTTGCGGACTGCTTCTTTCGCGGTATCATGCATATCCGGTTCAATGTTTCCGATTACTACGGTACCTATTGGATTTTCTGGTTCTGGAGGTTCTTTTTCCATCATAGATTTAAGCCAGGACATATAAACACCTATTTACTTTTTTTTACTCTGGCTTTTTATACTCGAATTGATATTTAAACCTTTAACCTCTCTATTAATATACATTTAAAAAGAACTGTAATGTTTAACGGGTTGACAGATGGTTAAAGCTAATGACAAACATTTGATGTTGCTTTTTGTAATATTTATTTTTGCTTTTCTATATCGCTTCCTGTTGATGACCTATGAAATCTATCCGTCAGGTGCTGATATTGGGTTACATAACAGTGTCATTTATTCAATAATTAATCAAGGTTATGTTGATTTTCTTTATAATTATTATCAAATGGGTGGCGGTTTATCTATTACTTTTCCAGGTTATCACATTTTTGTTGCCCAAATAATGATGTTGACAAGTATGCCTGAATACTTCGTGCATGCTCTGGTTCCTTCGCTATTCTCATCTGTAATAGTGTTGATTTCCTATCTCATAACACGGGCGGTATGGAAGAAATCTGCTGCGATAGCTGTTGCTTTTCTTATAGCAATTTCACGATTTGATATTGAAATGTTACTTTGGGGTGGATACCCAAATGTTGTTACACTTTTCTTAATTCCAGTAACTTTTTATTTATACCTTCAAAAAAACCGTTTTACAAAACTTCCTTTCTATATCTCTACCTCAATGTTGATAGGCTCAATATTTCTAACACATTCGCTGAGTAGCGTTATGTTTGTAATAATACTCTTCTCAACAGTTTTAATTTGCCTAATTTTTGGCAAAAAAATTGGAACAACACGATCTGAAGCATCAAGTTGGTTATTACCTGTGATATTTGGTGCTTTACTAGTTTTGCCTTATTTGATACGAATTATCCCCGCGTATATATATAATCAGACATCGGTAGAAATTAATCAGGCAATTCTCTCTTCCAGAATTTTACCTTTAGAAATTGTTTTACCTCTTTTTCTGATTGTTGGCCTTTACTTTATTTTATCCAAAAAATGCCACAAACACTACTTTACAGTTCCCACAATTTTATTGGCATTATGGCTTTTTATTCCTGTATTGTTTACACAAGGCTATCTTGTTGGACAATACACTGATTACAACAGATTTTTGTATTTTATGCTAACTCCTCTTATAATTCTAATAGGCGTTTTTATTGATCATGGCTCAGGCTTTTTTGCCAGAGTAATTGATACGTATCGTACATTGACTGGACAAATAATTAATACAGTAAAGGAAGTAGAACAGACAGCCCCTAAACGTTTAACTATTTTTTCAAACAAAATTAACAGAAAACTAACAAGACCTAACTTGTATGGAGGATTCCTCATTAGTCTCTTATTGATCTGTTTCTTATTTATACCAGTTTTTATAACCCCTAATGAAGGTATAGTTGTCCAAAACTTTTTCCAAGTAATGTCTGACCCACTCTATCAAGCTATGGAATGGGCTAAAACTTACACTCCTACAAATGCAACCTTTGTCACCACAGCATACTATGGCTGGTGGTTCGCAGGATTTGCTCAGCGACCTACATGGAGTGCTGTTGAGCCTCAATTTCTCTCGCTCGCACGTGAATTACCCATTGCTCAAGTGGCAACTAACCTGCTTGGCACAAGTTATATTTTTGGAAGTACATTCAAACTCTCCGATGAAATATTGTATATCCAAGTTCAAGAAGATGGCGGTTATATGGCAAGACATAACCCACAAATTCTAACTAACTTAAACGGGACATACCTTCCTTACCCTTTCTTCAATTTCAATAGCGACCAAACAAAAATCTTGTATGACGTAAACGGAATTCCATGTTCAGTCTCATTAGCAAAGCTACCTGTTAAAGATATGTACATGGAAAATACTGTCCAACACACCACAGTTACAATCATTAAAGGTAATGAATACTTCACATGCACCCAATTAACAACAGTATATCAAGGCTCTAAATTTGTTAATATAACAACAACTCTTGAAGTTACAACAGAAAATGTCTCTCTATCATGGTTACAATCTGCATTGGACGTTAACGCGCTGCAAGTAGGTTACGAAAAATCTAACACTATCGGATTTTTAGCAAAAGACGTAAACGCTTTTGGCCAAATAATATTTGATCATAACTTTCCTATGATTAGCTATAGAGAATACGCTGAATTAGACTTTACTGAAGTTCGTCTCGACTATAATTTAGCTGGTAAAAAACAGGTAAAAATACAAACATCATTAACAACTTATCCTATTACTGATGACAAAAAACTGTGCAGTGATGATGAAGCTGTCACTGACTTTTTTAACAAACAAATCATTCTCAATTTAGAACCTGAAAACTGCGACAATTTGCCTCTTCTAACACCTTTCAACTATCAAACGGAACTGAAAATCAACAATATCAACTATATTGCAGTACCTAGTTACTATGAAGAAGAATGTAAGGCTGATATGAAACTCAAATTTGCAAATGACCCCTTATTTAACCTCGTGTTTATTAACGATGAGGTTGCCATATTTGAAGTAAGACAATTTAGCTAACAAAGGAATGATTTCTATTGGTGCTTGAACTTTCAAAAAATAAACTGTTAGAGATTGCCTTTTTAATAGGTTTCTCTATAGTTGTTTTTGCAGTTTTTTATAGTACCATATCTGCAAATGGACTTATTCTTGGCAATGATAATTCAGTACACTTGTTACGTACCCAAGAATTTTTAGATACTGGCAAGATATCTTTAGCTAATTTAGGCTGGACGCCTCCCCTTTACCAAATTCTGTTAGCTTTTCTAATCACTTTTACCGGTGCTGCAAGTATTGAGCAGTTAATTTTACTTGTTAAAGTGTCTGCTGTATTAGCTAATTGGTTGCTATTATTCAGCGTGTATCTCATCAGTACTCGGATATTTAACAAAAAAATAGGTGTAATTGCGGTGTCTTTGCTGTTTGCGTGTTTTCCAATATTTGAACTTAACATGTGGGCTGGATACACAAGCGTTTTAGGTATAGCATTTATGTTACTCTTGTTTTTGTCTTTACCTCTCGCAGTTGACCATAAGCGTTACATGATAGTTGCTTTCATATCTGCTTTTACAATGGTATTAGCTCATCAACTTGCCATGTTCATATCAGTCCTAATTTTGGCGCCTGTTATACTGTTTTTGATAGTTAAGTCTAAAGGTAAGGGCATTAAAGCGTTAATTTTCGTAGTTGGCGGTGGTGGGCTTGCTTTTTTCCTTTATTACACTTGGGCTATGTTGCCTTATTTGGGCGGTTTAATTGAACACGTGTTTTTTGCACAGAAAGCTATGGTTTATCAGCTTCCTTCTTCGTCTTTGTCTGCATTTTGGACAAACTTTGGGTTTGTGCTACTTTTGGGTGTTGCGGGTTTGTTTATAACTACTCGCAGACTATTGCTTGAAAAGAAATATGTAAGCGCTATCACTTTGCTTCTTGGATTTGTGGTTCCTCTGATTTTGATGTATTCTTATGTTTTTGGTTTATACCTGCCTTTTCACTGGTTTGTTTATTATATAATGCCGTTTATGACGATATTTGCCGCTGTTCTGGTGATTTTTGTTGCCGATAAAACTTTAACTTATTACAAAACACATAAGACAGGCATAAAACGTGTTTATGTTAAAATCACTGTTGTAGGCTTAATTGTTCTTTCCTGCTTTGCTCTTGTGATGCGTGGGGATACGTTAAGTGTACGCATTAGCGATGGCGTTGTGTTTTATTCAGCTGCTGATCCCTTGGCATTACAAGCAGGTAACTGGCTTAAAGATAATTATTCTGATTCTGCAACGGTTATTGCTACTGCAGCACCAGGTTTTTGGTTTGGCATTTTTAGCGAGAAAAACGTGGTAGTAGCAACAGATCCTGCGGTTGAACGAACGGTGCTATCTGAATCAATTTTAGGATTATCTTATGAAATAGAAACCCCGATAACGCTTCTTCGTGCCTATGAGGCTAAAGGGAATATTTCAAGTGAAAACTATGTTTTTGTTAATGACGTTTGGCGACCGGCATCTTTTTGTTCGACAGCAGGCGATTTTCTCTCATATAATATTGATGACACATACAAAGAAGTGGATTTAAGTCAGATGACCCGACACTACACATTGACTGGTGATAAGGCATCACAAACTATAACAATTATTTACGCTAATGACGATATTTTAGTAACCCAAACACTGCAAATTCAAAACACTTCTTATACAACGCAGGTCGCTTGGACTATAACACCAGTAAATCGGACAGTGAGTAATGTTACCCTGTATCTGACAATTTTCTTTTATCTATCTTTCAACTTTGACATAGCCTATCTGCCAGGTATCATGAATTGGGAAAACCCTTGGGATAACCCGTCAGATATGCATAATACACAATGGGCTGTAACAGATTTCTCCAAAAACATCTTAACAGACGACTACATAGCAGTGTATGATACACAGAATCAGGTTTATTACGCACTAAAATACAATGATTTACCTGACTGGGGAAACATAGGTGCTCTAGGCAACAAAAAAATAGACGCAATACGCTTCAGCTACACATTTGAACAATTAAAACCAGGTACACCCGCAGCTTTCTCTTATCAAACTTTAGCCTTTTCTGAAGACAGCTATCAACAAAATATACCCTTAACTCAAATAAAAAACATGTTCACCACACAACCCGCAGAACATTTTACAATTGACAGTCGAGATTATTTTGCGTCAATTACAGAAAATAACGTCAAATTCATCGTATATGATAAGCTACAATTAGACCCTAAATTTGTCAGAAATAGTGCTATAGAGTTAATTTACTCAAACGACCGTTATGCCATATTTATAATAAACACGTAAAACATTTTCTGAAAAAACAAAATAAAATAAAACAAAGGCTGAAAAAGAAAAAAATTGCGTTATTGTTTTCTTTTCAATATTTCGGTGTCTTCGCGCATCACTTGGGGTATGTATGCACATGCGGGGTCTGTTTCAAATAAGTCGCCAGTGTAAAATTCAGCACGTGTTCTACATCCACCACAAATTTCTCGGTATTCACAAATCCCACATTTACCTTTGATTTGACTCCTATCTCTTAATTTAAGATGCAACGGATTAGATTGGAGTTCATCCCATGCAGTTTTTAACTCTTTATCTTTAACGTTGGCTAAACGGTAACCTTCATGGAAACCACATGGTCTATAGTCCCCGTTTTCAGTTACACCTATGTAGTCACCGCCAATTGTGCATTTACCTAAAAATTCATTAGTAAACCAATCCCAAAATCTTGCGGGATTTCGCTGTTTTACAATGCGTGCATAAAATGGCGAGTAAACATTAACACGGAATTGATTGTTTCTCTTATTATGATTATATTTTAATTCATAATCATAAAGTTGGTTAAGTGCAACTTCATACTGTTCTGCTGTTGGTGCTAGGTCTATCATATTATCGCTTGCTCTTCCAACTGGAACAAGATTATGGTAAACAACCATTTTACCGCCATATTCTGCTGCTAACTGACAAGTGTGCTCAAGTACATCTATGTTATATTTATTCATGGTAGTAACGATGCAGTCAAGCAAGCCCCTTTCGCCAAGCTTCTTCATAGCATACGTCGCTTTATCATAACTACCAGCCCCTCTAACAACATCATTTGTAGCCTTATCACCGTCAATACTTACAGCAGTGTGAACTTCATATTTTGTTAAAAGGTCTAAACGTTTTTGGTCAAAAGCAAAACCACTTGTGATTAAACTTACTTCCATACCATACGTTTTTTTGGCGTACTCAATAACTTCAAAAATATCTTCACGAACTAATGGTTCTCCTCCACTTATACCGAACCATTTAGCACCAAAATTGTGCATTTCGTCAACAATTTTTTTACCAGTTTCAGTACTTACTTCGTCATCTTTGGCAAACTTGGGTACATAACTGCAATAGATACAGTTGCCTACACATCGCCTAGTACACCGCCAAGTTACCATGTACAGGGGTGGTCTATTTTGAGCCAATTAAATCACAAAGTATTAACATCAAACTTTATCGATATAAAATTTCCTATAAAAGAGTCCCAACCTTTGTTTAACTGTTATAGACCAGTTTTACCTGAAAACGACGCGTTTGACATTTCAGGCATCTTTTTTTAAAAAAATATTGGTAAAAATGGTAGTGTTAATGTTATTTTTATTTTTTATTATTTTTAAAACTGTAAAGGTTTGTTTTTAGCAGTTAAGATTTAAACGATGTTTTTCAAAAATTTTTAATTTTTACTTTTCCGAAAGAGTTTAATATTTAATGAAGGTTAATTTGTCACTTATTGTAAGAGGTTACTATATGACTAAACAATCCTCTATTGAAAAATCTAAAGATTTAGTTGTTTCGCCACCCCCACAAATTACTGGCGCAATGTCAAAAACTCGAATAATGACCTATACTTTTGCTGCACTACTGGTTATCACAATAATCACCGCAATTTTATGGTGGCCAGCTATGACACCTCATCCTGATCTTGGTATGATGGTTGACTTGTCTGGCTTTATGGCAATGCCTCTCGGTGCAATTCTTCTGGTGAATGCTTTGATTGCTGTTGGCGTAGCTGTAGTGAGCGACTTTGTAATTGGAAAAGCTGCTGTTGATAGTGAAGTAAATATGATGTCTGCTGCTGTCTTTGGTTTAATTGTCGCACTTTCATACTCGATAGGTGTTCCTACGATGGTGTCAGGTGAAATGATGCCAATTTGGCTGCTGAGTGCTCCTGGATGCTTTATATACGTGGCTTTGATTTCATTTATCGGTATGGTTGCTTTCAAAAAGCTTCAACCTGTAGTGTTTAAAGGCCGCAAAATTTTTAATCCTGCTGCTACTGCAAAACTTTTATTGCTGTTACCTTTCATGTTCTCTTCATTAATTGTAAAAGAACACTGGGCACCTGCTATGGAAGGTGGGCTAGGAGTGCCTAAACTTGCAAGCAATCTAGTGGATGATTGGGGTTATACAATTGCCACTTATCTTCAAGGTTGTTATGGGTTACCTGGTGCAGAACCTAGTAGTCTAAATTCTCTAATGCTTCTAACGAAATTCCATGGTTGGCCTGGTGGAGCATCTAGTATTGCTGTAATAGTTGTCGGTGCTGTATTGATTTTCTTGTTACGCGACTATTTCAAATGGAGAATTACTGCTGCATACTTGGGAAGTGTTGCTGTAGCGGCTATTGCTATGTATGCTATCTACGGTGGAGACCTAGTGACACGGTTGCTGTTTAGCTTGTTTGTCGGAAGCTCAATTTTCTTAGCATTCTTCATGGCCACTGATCCTGCTACAACGCCGTATACGCGAACTGGACAGATAATCTTTGGTATCGGTTTAGGTGTACTAACAGTGCTAATTCAAACATACATGAACTTCTTTGGAGGCGCACTGCTTGCATTAGTAATAATGAACCTAACTGTGCCTCTCTTGGATCGTATAGGAATCCATAAGCCATTTGGGAGATGAACAAAATGCCATATGAACATATAAAAGAAGTCAAAGATCAAGCACGAATAACACCCATTGAAACCTTACCCGACCCTAAAACTGCTATAGTCGTACTAAATCAGCACTCGGGAAAACCACTTTCTTCCCTAGTTGCTGTTGATGACTTAGTAACAATGGGTCAAAAAATTGCCAGCTCAAAAGAACGCATAAGCTCACCCGTACACAGCCCAGTATCAGGAAAAGTTTTCAAAGTAGGCACTATATACAATCACTGTACAGAATCATTATCAGATGCAATATTTATCGAAAACGATGGCAAACAAACTAAAGCAAAAGAAATCGTACCAATCTCTGAAACAGAACTAGGAAAAACCAAGCCATCTGATTTGCTTGACATAATTCGTGAGGCAGGCATTATCGGTCTTGGAGGCGCAGGCTTCCCGACTCATATCAAATTATCACCTCCCTCAGAATTTCCAATCAAAAACTTGGTTGTAAATGCAACAGAAGGCGAACCATACGATACAGCTGACGAACGTTTGATCATCGAAAAAACTGTAAATCTGCTACGCGGTGTAAGAGTACTTAAAAAGATTTTGGGAAATCCAAAAGTAACAATTGCAACAAAAGCATCTAAAGTAGAAGCAGTACAAAAACTACAAGAAGTCTTTGGCAATGAACCAGATACCACAATAGTTGCAGGTAAATTCAAATATCAACAAGGAGACGCAAGCATTCTACAGAAAGCACTCTTTGGTTACGAAACACCACCAACAAAACGCTCATATGAAATGGGTTGCATCGTTCAGAACGTTGCCACAATTAATGCAATTGCAAATGCTGTGTTTGAAGGCGAACCACTCATTAGCAGAGTAGTCGCAGTCAACGGTGACATAGCACAGCCTAAAAACTTGCTAGCAAAAATCGGTACTCCAATAAGCGACATCTTTAGATATAGCAACATTGAAGTGTGCGATGTCGAAAAAATTGTCGTCGGTGGAGTCATGATGGGACATGTAGTTCCAACAACTGAAACACCAATAACAAAACGCAGTTCAAGCGTTATAGCATTCTCACAGGCTATGTGCAAACAAACACAAAAGCAAACTGCATGTATCCACTGCGCAAAATGCATAAGTGCCTGCCCAGTTAAACTACATCCAATTCTAATATACAATGCAATCATGAAACCCGACTTTGACAAAGTAGAAAAACTTTGGAACAAAGACTGCATCGGATGCGGCACATGCTCATATGTTTGTCCATCACGCGTACCATTAGCAAGCACTATAATGGCATCGAGATAAACGCTAAATAATCTAGCATGGTTTCCCATGCGTCCAACTTTTTTTAATTAAACAATTAACTTGTTTTAACTTTTATCTTTTTTACAGTTAGGAATTGTAAGAAAATAAAGTGTAATTATTTGGGTTTGATTATGTAGTTCCAATCCCCATGGAACTCGTCTGTTATCAAATTAAGACCAGCCAATTCTTCATCAGTAACCTTTGTCCCCAACTCAT
>Ga0209737_10003523_pt1 | contig 10925 bp, 8 predicted proteins | sample TergutCu122P3_FD_187284 | JGI IMG/M metagenome (GOLD analysis project Ga0209737, IMG submission 187284) | Cubitermes ugandensis P3 segment gut microbial communities from Kakamega Forest, Kenya - Cu122 P3 (SPAdes) (version 2) | ecosystem: Host-associated > Arthropoda: Insects > Digestive system >...
TTTCGTAACAAAAAAAACAGCAAAATACAAAAGTATTTTGCTGTTTTTTTAATTTGTGCGCAGGATGAGATTCGAACTCACACACCTAACTCGGCACTACCCCCTCAAAGTAGCGTGTCTACCAATTTCACCACCTGCGCAATTTAGAGTTTAAATTTTTAGAGTGTAGAGTTTAGATACCAATTTAGAGTTGAAAAATCTATACTCTAATATCTACACTCTACACTCTAATTTGAGCGAAAGACGAGACTCGAACTCGCGACCCTAACCTTGGCAAGGTTATGCTCTACCAACTGAGCTACTTTCGCAATATATTCACAAACTCATTTCCGATTTGCGACTGCAAAGGTAAAACATATTTTCAAACCATGCAACATCTTTTTCTGAAAAAAATGCAGAAAGATGTTTTTTTTTGTATTACCTTTGTGCGAAAAATAAGCAATTATGTTTCAACACGCCGTTAATCAATTTATAAAACGAAATAAATACCCTGAATTTGCACCAAAAGCAGTTTTCTTTGACATGGATGGTGTGCTTTTCGACTCAATGCCTGCACATGCAGGTGCTTGGGTAAAAGTGATGAACGAGCTCAATCTGCCTTTCTCGGAGCACGAAGCCTACATGAATGAAGGACGTACAGGCTTTGCTACAATTAATAATGCATATATTCAAGCTTATGGACGAGAGGCTACCGAAGAAGAAAAACAACAAGTGTATAAGTTGAAGTCTGCCTATTTTGATGAATTTGGTGCAGCTAAAACAATGCCTTTCGCGCTCGATTTGTTGAAAAAAATAAAATCACAAGGTTTGCAACTGATCGTTGTTACCGGTTCGGGACAACCGAGTTTGCTCAATAAAATTGAAGAACATTTTCCCGAAATTTTCGACCACGATAAGATGATAACTGCTTACGACGTAAAATTTGGGAAACCACATCCGGAACCGTATTTAATGGCATTAAAAAAATCGGGCGTGAAGCCTTGGGAAGTTATTGCCATCGATAATGCGCCTTTGGGAGTAAAATCGGCATCGGATGCCGAATTATTTACCATCGGACTAAATACAGGACCATTGAAAGACGAAATTTTACTGGAAAATGGAGCTGATATTGTGATCGGCAGCATGAAAAAACTATACGAACAATGGAATTTTTAACAAATACTAATCAAACAATCGGCTTATCAAGCCACAGAAAAAATTAATTTTTTATGGAAGAACTATTACAACAGGTAGGGAAATTGCAGGTTTTTAATCAGTTTTGGTTGTCAATATTTTTGCTCGTTCCGCTTGTGCTCGTTTCACGCACGGTGGTAGCAGGTACAAGATATTCGCCAATTCTGCTTGTAGTTATTTTTGGTTTGGCGTTGGGATTAATTATGGTTGGCAGTGGCGTTTCTGTGCCGGGATTGCCAGAATTTAACATGATTGAAATTCTGAGCCGCACCACGATTATTCCGCTCATTGCCTCTTTCTTTGTTGGAGGACAAGAATTGCGGAAAGTTTTCAACAAAATAAAATTAAATTCGGATGATTTTGTAACACCTTCGGATGAAGAGATCTGTGTTGGAACAAACCGTACGCAATTTGTTTACATTTTTCGCACATTTTTCATACTCGTTGGCATCGAAGCAGCTTATCGTCTGCTTATCGGCACCGAAACCGGCGGTTTAAACAAGTATTATCCACTTTATGCTTATATTGGCATTGTGTTGGCAATTATTTTGATTGATTACAAGGCTAAATTTAAAAACAAACGCCTGTACATCAAAAAAGGTGTTGTCGAAATGATGGTAATTATTACCGTCTTAGTTGTAACATTTCACATTGCCGAATTGATTAAACCGCTTATCGCCTTGCCGCAAATATTTTTTGCGATGCTTATTACTTGTAGCTTAGGTGCAATATGCTATAAATGGTCTTTCGGACCTGCAATAAAATCTTTGCTTTTTGCAGGCTTGCCCGTTGTACTTGCCGGAAATTTTATTATTGGTGGCTCGCGCATTACCGAAGCTTTTAGCATTGAAGGAATGAATGCAGTTTTGGCATTTGGATTTTTCGGTCAGATACTATGGATGTTTGGCGGTATAGCATTGATGATGTTGTTTGCAAAAACAACCAATGTACGCAATCTCGCGCCCGGACTTGCCGGTGGCTTGTCGCATGCCGGTTTGACCGGTGCTTGTACTGCCGGCGATTTAGGGAAAGAGGCAGCGGTTCGCGCGCCGATTATGATTAATATTCCGTTCACGGCGCATATTTTTGTATTTTCTATTTTAGCGGTAAGTGCTGCAAATGGTCATCTTTCAATGGTACCGGCTATCATAGTACTTGCTTTGGGTGCCGGATTAACGCTTTGGTCTTTGCGATCGCTACGACGCGCAAATGGCAATGACAATAAAGAAATTACCGGTTTGATGAAGTTTTCGCTCGGCTGGCAACTCACCGCAATCTTTGCGAGTTTTGTTATATTGAGCATTGCCGGAATGTCGCTCGAAAATACTGCTGTGAGCGCAACCTCGTCTATGTCTCATTTCGGATTATTTGCCGCCACACAGGGTGGAATGTTTGGCGCTGAAGTAGCTTCACTGCTGCCGTTTATTTTCGCGATGCCGTTTTTGGTGCACCCATTTGTGTTTTTTATTTTCGGAAAAACGATGGACAACAACGGAGAAATGCCGAAACTTCCGGTATTTATATTAGCTGCAATCGGAGTAGCAGGCGTAATCTTCTCGATATTTTTGATTTAATGTGTAGGATTCTGTCCAAAAAAGAACGCGCTTAAAAAGCCGCAGGAAAATGACGCAAAAGCCGCAAATTAATGCAAAAAACAATATGTTATTTTTTTAAATCACTCATTTTCAATAAATTAAAATTTGTGATAATTTGCGTTTTTTGCGTTCAAAGATACTTTTAGGACAGCCTCACACAAGCAAAACAAAAAAGGAAAGCAACATTTGCTTTCCTTTTTTTTGCGGGTGAAAAACGGGGCTCGAACCCGCGACCTTCGGAACCACAATCCGACGCTCTAACCAACTGAGCTATAATCACCATTTGTTTTTTGCGACTGCAAAGATAATGCAGACTTTTGAATCACGCAAATTTTTTTACAAAAAATTGAAAATTAAACTCTAAACTTTATACTCTAAACTCTAAACTCTATATATCCAACAGTCCTTCCGGAATACGCAGGCTGATTATTTTTTCTTCGTGGTCAATATCGAGAATAAAATCATCGCTTGCCGGAATTAAAATTTCCTCTGCTGCGGCATTTTCAACAATAAAAAGTACGTTTTTTGTCGATTCGTCAATTGCGCAAACCCTTCCAATTTCGCAAAGTATTTCGTCCTTAAGTATAAATCCGATAAAGTAAGACATGCCGATTTCCTCTTCTTTTACCTTATCTTGAAAAGATACCGGAAGATAAATGGTCAAACCATTAAATTCGCGTGCTTTTTCCTCATTATCAATATCTTCCAGCATAAGCAATGCGGTCGAATCAGTTTTAAAACGATAACTTTCTATGAAAAAAGGCACGAATATTCCATCAATCTCAAAGATAAAAAATGGCGCGTCTTCGCTGTCAAACACATCGGTGGTAAAGCTAAACGACATTTCGCCGTTTATGCCGTGTGGTTTGTTAATTTTTCCGATGGGAAATACATCTTCTTTGTGTATCATTGCAGCTTTTCCTTTTTTTCGACAAAGTTACAATTTTTTCCTTGTAAATTCTAATTTATTCAGTACTTTTGCAAACGAAACAAATTATTTTAAAACTATCAACAACATGCAGTTAACATCAAGTAATGCGCTTAAGATTTTTTCGGGAACAAAAAGTCGTTACCTTGCCGAAAAAATTTGTGAACATTTGAATTGCCCACTTGGAAAAATGAATATTGAACATTTTTCGGATGGCGAATTTGCAGTTTCATACGAAGAGCCGATACGGGGAAAATTCGTGTATTTGATCCAATCCACTTTTCCAAATTCCGACAATTTAATGGAATTGCTATTGATGATTGATGCTGCCAAGCGTGCCTCAGCGTACAAAATTATTGCAATAATTCCCTACTATGGCTTCGCACGTCAGGACAGAAAAGACAAGGCTCGCGTTTCCATTGGTGCGAAACTCATTGCCGATATGTTGAGCGTTGCAGGTGTTGACCGAGTTATTACAATGGATCTGCATGCCGACCAAATTCAAGGATTTTTCGATGTACCCTTAGACCACCTATATGCTTCCACTCTTTTTGCGCCCTACATTAAATCACTCAATCTGAAAGATTTGGTTATAGCATCGCCGGATGTAGGCGGTTCAAAACGCGCTGGATCTTATTCTAAGTATTTGGCTGTGCCGATGGTAATTTGCCACAAAACACGCGAAAAAGCAAACGAAGTAGGCGAAATGCGCATTATTGGAGAGGTTGAAGGCAAAGATGTAATTATCGTCGATGATATGGTAGATACAGCCGGAACTCTTTGCAAAGCTGCTGATTTGATGGTAGAACGAGGAGCAAATAGCGTTCGCGCAATAGTAACGCATGGAATCATGTCGGGACGTGCCATTGAAAATGTAATGGAATCGGCACTCACGGAGTTGATTTTTACAGATTCAATTCCTTTCGACACCTCACTTTGCCCGAAAGTAAAAGTGCTACCAATAGCAGAAATGTTTGCCGATGCCATTTATCGCGTTCAAGAGCATAAATCAATTAGCGAGCGATATATAATGTAGAGATTAAAATTTCTCAATTTCTTTATTCCCAATTTTCAATGATAAACCATTGTGAATTGGGATTTTTTTTGAAATTTACTGTTAGTCTGCCGAAACACTACACTTCCGGTAATCGCATGTTGATAATACATTTTTCACATTTCTCGGTTTGAACTCAACCAGATTTCTTTAACAAAACAAAAAAGCCTGCTGTAAAACATAAAATAAACCCTTGCAATTGAAGTTTTTTTAGCATATATTTGTGGCGCATGAACAAAAAGCCATTTTTCAAGATATTATTTAACCAAATATCAAGATATTTCATTGAGCGATTTTATCGTTTCAAGGTATATGATGCGGGTGAATTTCAGCCCTCGCTATTATCCTCATTAGCGAGTGGCGTAAACGCATGGCGAGTATGAAGAATACACCCAAGCAAGAGGAAAAAGCTATTTTTAAATAATTTTAAAACCATAAAATATGAAAACAAAATTTATTAAAATCTCAGCAATTTTGTTGATTGTGGCAGGCGGGTTTGCTGCTTGTGAAAATAAAGAAGGTAAAATAACTATTGATTCAACTTCTTATTTTGAAAAAATGAATTTTCTAACCTCATTTGGTAGATTTACTTTTGACTTGTACAAAACAAACAATCCCGACTATTTGAAAGCAATTGTTATTGAGTATTTTGATTTGACAAGAAATAAAGTAATAACAATAAAAAGAACTGAGGATAATTCAAATCTTTTTGATGTTTTTAAGAATGCGTTAAATAATGAGATAGAACTATTGGGCGACTTTGAACATCCCGAATTTTGCGATGATGGAGAATTAATCATTGGTCCTTGGACATTTTTGTATTTTATCCATCAAAATGAGACCATCGAAGTTACAAATGTAAAATTAAGAAATGAATTGCTTAAGTTTTCGGAAATGGTCAGAAATAAACTTACGAGAAATAATATTAAATTTTAAAAACAACACTTATGAAATTGATATATAGACTATTAATTGCATTTTGCTTATTTTCCTTTATGAGCAAAGCATTCGCCGGTAATCAATTATTTGAATACTCATTAGGTGCGATACCGCCAACACAAGAAGAATATGAGAGTTTTCCAAGGATAGATTGGGCTGTTTTGAATGCGCTATCTGATACAAGAAGCATCCAAACTCAAAATTTCGCAAGTGGAATTGTCAGGCTTAATACTCCGCCTATAGGAAATCAAGGTGCGCAAGGTTCTTGCGTTGGCTGGGCGTTTAGTTATGCAGTCAGCATACTTGCTTTCCCAAAATTCAACAATAATTGGAATAGTGCCAGAAGAAGTCCAAGTTATATTTTCAATCAAATTAGAGGCAATCCCAATGACTGCGGAGTTGGCGCATCTATGACTGCAGGGTTCAACTTAATAAGAAGTCAGGGAGTATCTTCGTGGAATTTGATGCCATACAATGAAAACGATTGTAATACTCAGCCGAACAATAATCAAAGGCTCGATGCTATGCTAAATAACATTACTCATTCGGGTACTTTAGCTCGCAATGATGTAGCGGGAATAAGGCAGGCTTTGGATTTAGGCTTTCCTGTTGTTGTTAGTTTTCCGGTCTATCAATCGTTCGATGATATGTGGAGAAGAGATGGTATTTGGGATAGAAATACTGGGACATCTCGTGGAAATCACGCTGGAACCATTGTTGGGTACGATGACACAAGACAGATGTTTAAAGTTATGAACTCGTGGGGAACCGGCGGTGGAGTTAATGGTTATTTTTGGATGACATACGATTTAGTTCGGAATAATGCTTTGAATAATGGTGTGTTTGTGTTGTTTGGAATTAATCCAGCTATTTTGAGACCTTCTATTTCCGGTACTTCTAATGTTTGTGCTAATCAACTTTCGACTTTTACAGTGTTTGGCGTACCACACGGTGCTTCGATTGTTTGGACAAGTTCCTCAGCTTTGTTTATAGCGGGAAACAATACTGGAAGTTCGTTAAATGTCTTCAACACCGTTATGTGGGAAAACAGACCCGATGAATGGGTGCGGGCTACGTTTTTTCACAACGGACAACCACTTTACGTTCAACAACATGTATTTGCTTGGGCACCGATGGCAACATACAATCCAACACTCGTAGGACACATGCTTTTTGGAGAGTTTCGAGTGATGCATCCAAATGGCACAATGGTGCAAGGCAGCAATTTCCAATGGTCATCTACTGTACCGGGAGCCGAATTTCATAACCAAGGCGACCCGCTGGCAATTCTACATAATCATTGGGGATACCATCCATGCGGTCGTTATTATGTGATGGTTAGTTTTGATAATGTTTGTGGCGAAAGGGTACATTTGTCTCGTGGGTTTGATGTTTGGGAATGTTGGAGGTTCACTGCCTATCCAAATCCGGCACGAGAAACTCTAACCATAAGCTTAAATAATAAGCAAACCGAAACGCAGAAAATAACACCATTTACTTCGCTTAGTAATGTGGAATTGAAACTCTACAATCACGACGGACAATTGCTACGCAGACAAAATATGAATGTTGCAGAAGGACAAGCCACAATCAATACGACAGACTTACCCGCAGGAAATTATGTATTGCATATTGTTGTTGATGGCGAAGTAGTAGAAAGGCAAACGATTATGATTACAAATTAATGAATAAATATTTCTTGAGAGAAGCGAGATTCACATCTCGCTTTTTTTGTTTTTTCTCAAAATGTTTTGGTTGTTTTTTGGATTTCTCAAAACATTTTTTGCCAAAAGAATGTTTATATTTCAGCTGGTATTTTGAACGGCTTACCAAAACAGAAGTTTTTGCTATTTTTATATGAAGAAGTTTTTTGTCATATTTTGTGTCTTGTTATGGGCAACAACAGTTTCTGCTCAGCGAGTAGGTCTTGTTATGAGTGGAGGTGGAGCTCGCGGAATAGCTCATCTTGGTGTAATCAAAGCATTGGAAGAGCATGGAATCCCCATTGATTATGTAGCGGGAACTTCGATGGGTGCCGTTGTTGCGGGTATGTATGCCAGCGGAGCAACGCCCGATGAGATAATTGAAATTCTGAAATCGGATGATTTTAAACGTTGGTCAACCGGCGAAATTGAAGAAAAATTCACTTTTTTCTATAAACATATCGACCGTAATCCTGCAATTATTGGTTTGCGTTTTGATATTGACCTGTCGCACGGGATAGACTCTTTGCATATTATTCCGCAACTGCCTTCAAATGTTATCTCGCCGGTGCAGATGAATTATGCTTTTGTCGAATTATTTATGAAACCAAATGCGATTGCTAATGGCGATTTCGACAATCTGTTTGTTCCATTTCGCAGTGTTGCAGCCGATGTGTTTAATAAAGAAGTTGTAGTGCTCAGAAAAGGGCACTTTGGCGATGCGATTCGCGCTTCTATGACCTTCCCGTTTGTGTACCAACCAATATCTATTGATGATAGACTTTTGTTTGATGGAGGAATTTATAATAATTTCCCTGTTGATGTGATGCGAAATGATTTTGCGCCCGATTTTATGATTGGAAGTGTTGTTGGACGAAATCACACGCAGCCTTCCGAAAATCCATTTCAACAATTGCAAGCAATGATTGTGGGTTACACCGATTATTCGATCCCCGAAGATGAAGGTATTGTGTTTCATTTTGGCTTAGAAAGATATACAACTTTTGATTTTGCGAAAGTAGATGAGCTTGTGGAAATTGGCTACAATCGTGCAATTCGCAGGATAGATGAAATAAAGAATAGAGTGGAGCGGCGTGTTTCACCCGAAGATTTGGCAGAAAGACGCGCTGAATTTCGTGCTCGCTTTCCAAAACCCTTGTTTCAAAACATTTACATTACAGGAGTAGATTCACTTCAGCAAATTTTTATCAGTCGATCTTTTAATAGAAGAGATGGCGAAATTTTTACTTTAGCCGATTTTGAAACAGGTTATTTTTCCCTGACTGCCGATGAAAGGATTAAGGATGTGCATCCGAGAACTAAATTTAATAAGGAAACGGGTTATTTCGATCTTCATCTTCACATCAAATTGGAAGCACCATTTCAATTGCAGTTAGGAGGCAATATCTCAACAAGCACATCCAATCAGGCATTTTTAGGGTTGCAATACCAACGCCTTAGTAAATATTCGCATACCTCGCGCATGGAAGCTCAATTTGGACGAATATACAATGGTCTGTCTCTCTCGTCGCGCATTGATATGCCTTTTCGAAATGCTGTCTATGCAAGAGGGAATTTTTTAGTGCATAAATTCGACTACTTTGCCGGAAATCGGTTTTTTTATCAAGATGATAGGATAGCAGAATTGACAGAAAATGAAACCTTTATCAAACTAAATCTTGGTATTCCTTTGACGAAGAAAGGAAGTTTTGAGTTTGGTGGCGGCTATGGTTTTTTGCGCGATCATTATTTGCAAAGTCGTCAAGCTCAACAGCTCAACCTTACTACCGAACGAAGCAGCTATTCCATCGGAAGTGCATTTGCACAGGTTAAAAGCAACACATTAAATTCTATCATGTATCCTACTTCGGGGCAAAAAATTGATGTAAGTGTACAAGGTTTATACGGGATAGAATTTTATCGATCTACCCAGATTGATGATCATGATACAAAAATAGGCAATGATCTTTGGTTTCAATTCAGCGCAAGCGATCAACGTTTTTTCAATTTTTCGCCGCGTTGGATTCTTGGCACATACGGTGCAATGACTGTGTCAACTCGCTCGTTTTCACATAATTATACTGCAACAGTAATTCAAGCACCGGCATTTACGCCTACACCACATAGTCGAACAGTTTTTAATGATGCCTATCGAGCCAATCAATTTGTAGCTTTGGGTTTAAAACCAATTTTCCGAATTTCAAACACATTTATTTTGCAGAATGAAACTTATGTTTTCTTACCTTATCGCACCATTGAACGTGATGAAAATAATAAAGCATATTATTCAGAACCTTTTAACCCCAAAGGCATTCAATTCATTTCAGAATTATCATTGGTGCTTGATATTAGAAGGATGGCTTCAATTTCGGCATTTTTGAATTATTATTCTGACGCTTCCAATCAGTGGAATGTGGGTGTTAATGTGGGAATTTTATTGTTTAATGAGAAATTTTTGAAATAGCAATGATTTACGATTTACGGTTTTGGATGTACGATTGCAATTTTATGCAATTTGTTTATTAACGCTTCTGTCGATGTTAATCTGACTGACAGCTTCATCTCACATTCGTTATCGAATGATTGGGAAATAATTTGCGCATTAGTTTCTCTCAACACGCGCATTATTTCGTTCATTTTTTCATACGCAAAACAAATCCTAATCATTTCATTCTTTGTTTTTTCAATTATTTCTACTTGCTTTAATACTTCGTTCGCACTTTCTTTATAAGCAGAAATAAGTCCGCTTGTGCCAAGCAAAATTCCGCCGAAATAACGCACTACAATCACTAAAATATCGGTAAGTTCGCGCGAATTGATTTGTCCTAATATCGGTTTCCCTGCCGTGCCCGATGGTTCGCCATCATCATTTGTGCGCCATGTACTGCGTTCAAAGCCAAGCATATACGCATAGCACACGTGATTTGCATCGGAATGTTGTTTGCGAAAATTTTTTAAGATTTCCTTTACTTCATCCACGCATTGAACCGGAATTGCAAAAGAAAGAAATTTGCTTCCTTTTACTCTGTAAGTCGCTTCCGTTTTTGCCTGTATAGTTTTGTATGTATCGGTCATTATTGTGCAAAAATACGATTGTTTTTGCTTATTCTTTGTTAATTCCCAAAAAAACTCACTATATTTGTATGCTTATTATCAAAAAACCATAATTCGCTAAAAAACAAAACACTACAACAATATGCCATACCTCAAATTTGATAAAACCCTGCTGATTAATCTCGAGAAGTCGCTTACGAAAGAGATGATTCGGACAAATAAAGCCGGTGCTTATTGCAGTTCTACCTTAATCGACTGTAATACACGGAAATATCACGGACAGTTGGTGATTCCGATTCCCGAATTGGACGATGCAAACCACGTTTTGCTGTCGTCTTTGGATGAAACGGTGGTACAGCACGGCGCGGAATTTAATCTCGGCATCCACAAATATGCGGATACTTTCAGCCCGAACGGACATAAATACATCCGTCAGTTCGATTGTGAAGTGATTGCGCGAACGCTCTATCGTGTTGGCG
>Ga0209737_10003524_pt1 | contig 10924 bp, 6 predicted proteins | sample TergutCu122P3_FD_187284 | JGI IMG/M metagenome (GOLD analysis project Ga0209737, IMG submission 187284) | Cubitermes ugandensis P3 segment gut microbial communities from Kakamega Forest, Kenya - Cu122 P3 (SPAdes) (version 2) | ecosystem: Host-associated > Arthropoda: Insects > Digestive system >...
TGGCGGCTATTGAAGATTGTGGTATAACAATTTTATCGTGCCAAGTCGACAGAAAATCGGTAAACAAAACCAGCGAACACACATATGGCGAAGCAACGCTTCAAATCGAAGTTGCCGACGCGATGTACTGGGCCGGTGACAAATCCAATAACTGGTTGGCAGTAACTGTGCCAGGCTCGGATTTTGCCGTGAGAGAGAGTTATGACGTGCGCTTTGAGTTTTATATTACCGAAGACAAAGTATCTTTTGGTGACGTAGTCAGTGTATACCAAACTTCCGATCCGGAAAATATTATCAATACGCCGGCTTATGTCAATCATATGATCGAATTACTGAATGGCTGTAATCCCGACAGCACTTTCGCACAAAAGGATCTCATAATAACTTTAGACATGCCAACGTCGATCGTTGCTTTTGTAAACCGTATAGAAAAAGGTTTTGATGAAGTCGCGGCCGGAAATTACGACGAAGCATGTGATACATTCGGATTTCCCGACGCTAAATCAAAAGACAGCTTTAAGTACGGCATGCAGTTTGTGGACAAAAGCAGCCTTACTATATTATACGCAACCGTTGATGAGGCTTCGATCAATCAATCGTCTGATATAACGACAGCTATAGTAACACTGTACGTTCAGCAAGATAGCGGCGGCATTGCTCCTAAAAATCTTGAGAACATGACAGATCAAGAACTGAGCGAATATGCTCAAAGGGTAGCACAGGAATCAACTTTTGGATATATAGGGGAATGGCCGATCGGCGTTTATTCCATGAGTTTCGTGGTGGAGATGAAGGACGGCGCAATTTCTATTCCTGAGTTCACTAAGGAAAATTCAAACGATATTCCCGGATTAACAGCGGTTTATTTCCCGGGCGAAACACAAAGCTCTTTGAAGTATTATGATGAAGGCTATGATAATATCGGTAACCGCTGGTTCGTTTATGACAGTGGCGCACCATTTATGACCCAGCTTTGGACGATACTACAGAGCTATGACCTTACAAGTATGTACGCGATACTTTGGGGATTCGGTTGATAACAAATCATCCCACATTAAAAGGACGCGGCCAGCGTCCTTTTTTGTGTCCACAAAAAACGGAAGATTTACTTCCGCTTTTATTAAGAAGAAAACAGTATAACTATACGTTTTATTCAAAAAGGGAACTAAACCTTCCGACTATATTATGTGCGCTCGCCTTTTGTATATTCAGGGAGATTCTGGAAGCAAGTTGCAAGTTAAGGGCCGACAAGGTAATCGCGCAAGTCTTTTACGCTCTCGGCATAATGGACCATCGGGTAGGGCTCAAACTCCTCGCGGAACCCCGGCCCGTAACCCGCGGCGATAAAATCGACGCCCGCCTCCTTCGCGCCCGCCGCGTCGTAGAGGCGGTCTCCGACCATAACCGCCGACGCCCTTCTTTGATTTTCAAAGTTGTCAAGCGTCCGCGCTATCACCGCCGCCTTAGTTTCTTTGTTTCTGTAGTCGCCGAGCCCCTCAACGACGTCAAACAGTCCGACGATATCGTCGCGCTCGACAATTGCTCTTATAACATGGATGAGCTTGCTGCTCGCTATCGCCAGTTTAAAGCCCGACGTTTTCAGTTCAACCAGCAACTCTTTCATGCCGTCGTAAAGCACCGTCTCGTCCAGAGTTGTCTTATAATGCTCGCGATAAAGCTCGGCCGCCTTTATAAGTTCATCGCCTTCAATCCCATAAGAGGCGAGGCTATCGACGAGCGGCGGCCCGATAAACGGCCTGAATACCTCAAGGTCGCTTTCGTCTATGCCGCACATCTCGCGCACCACGTATTGGAACGACTTGGTTATGCTGTAATAGGAGTTGTAGAGCGTCCCGTCGAGATCAAATATGATTAAGTCGTACCTTTTTTTCATAATTTGCCGTTTTTCTTTATCATGTCGTGTTTGATGTCCCACAGCTTTTGCGATAAGTCTACGTAATAGTTGTGCGGGTTTTCAAATCTCTTTACCTCGTCCCACAGCGACTCCATCTCCGACACACAATATTTCTTGATGTCTTCGATCAATGGTTTTTTGTACACGAGCTTTCCGTCCTTGAATATCGGCTCGAGCATTTTCCGCGCGGTGAAATCGGTCAGCGTCTTTCTTTTCCAGGTAAAATCGGGATCAAATATCTCAAGAGGCTTGCTCGTGTCGAGCTCCTCGTCGTGGACACAAACATAGTCCGCTATCGCTTTGTGCGTGTCCCGCTCGTAAAGACGATAAACCTTTTTAAAATGCGGCGTTGTGATCTTCTGCACGTTTTCGCTTACCTTTATTTTGGGGATGATTTTGCCGCTGTGCTCTATCGCCACGAGCTTAAATACTCCGCCGAAAACCGGATCGCTGTGCGCGGTTATAAGCCGCTCGCCCACGCCAAACGAGTCTATCGCCGCGCCGCCCCTTATCACCTCGCGGATTATCTGCTCGTCAAGCGAGTTGCTGGCGACAATTTTGCAGCCCGGCAGTCCCGCCTCGTCGAGCATTTCCCGCGCCTTTTGCGACAGATAAGCGATGTCGCCCGAGTCGATTCGTATGCTCCCATTCTCGATCCCAAACTCTTTAAAGACCTTGATTGCGTTGGGCACGCCGCTTTTCAGGACGTTATATGTATCCACAAGCAGCGAGGTTTTGTTGGGATAAAGCTCACAGTATTTCCTGAACGCGGTATATTCGTCGTCGAATATCTGAATCCACGCATGCGCCATTGTACCGAGCGCGGGTATTCCATAAAGATAATCGGCCAGAGCGTTGGACGAACCTATGCATCCGGCGATGTACGCCGCCCGCGCGCCCAACACCGCCGCCTCGGTTCCCTGTGCCCTCCGCGCGCCGAATTCAAGAACCGCACGCCCCTCCGACGCACGCACTATCCGGCTCGCTTTTGTCGCGATAAGAGACTGGTGATTGATACAGATAAGTAAAAATGTCTCGATGATCTGGGCCTGATACGCCGGCGCGCGCACCGTTACAATGGGCTCGCCCGGAAACATGACCGAACCCTCGGGCATGGCATAGATATCTCCGGTGAATTTAAAATTCTTGAGCTTGGCAAGCCACTTTTCGCTGAAAATTCCTTTTGACCGCAGGTAATCGATTTCGTCGCCGCTAAAGCTCAGATTCTCTATGTAGTTGATAAGCGATTCAAGCCCGGCCGCCACGGCATAGCCGCCGCCGTCGGGTATATCCCTGAAAAACATATCAAAATACACTACGGCTTCTTCCAGCCCCAAAAGACAATAGCCGTTGGACATAGTGAACTCGTAATAGTCACACAAAAGCGCGTTGTTTTTGATAACCAAGCCCGACACTCCAATCATTTCTTAGTTCTTAGGATAACTGTTTTCATTATACATTCAATCGGCATATTTGCAAAATCCATGTTGTATTTGAGGGTGCATGAGCGAAAATCCGACCCAAAAATTCGATGTATACGTCAGCGTTATATCACGGGTGTTGTTTAAAAAATTGCAATACTTTCCTCTTGTTGATTTCTCAAGCTCTTTTTGTTATGATACTTTATAATACAATAACATATTAACAAAAGGTTTGGGAGGGAATAATGGACGGAAAAATGAAAGCGGGGACTATTTTTAGAAAAACAATCGCGTTTGCATGGTTAAAACTGGGCTTGAGCCTGCTTAAATTTTTGATAAATCTCGTCTTGCTCGGAATTTTGCTCGGCATCGGTTTTTTGATATCTGAATCGGCAATAGTGGTCATGCTTATTATATGGGGCATACTTGCGGGTATCGTCAGATTTATATTCGGCCATTATTTAATGTATATGGCAAAAGCCGGCCACATCGCGGTGATCACCGCCGCGGTCACCGGCGAGGAAATCCCCGATAAACCCATCCAATACGGCAAAGATATGGTGCTGTCGCGTTTTGCGGCTTCCAATGTATTCTTTGCGATCGACAAGCTCGTATCGGCAGCGGTACGTCAGCTGCAGAACCTGGTCGACAGGATCGGAAGCCTTCTTAAAGTGATCCCCGGCATGAGTTTTGTCACTTCGTTTACAAAAATCTTTCTGAGCGTCACGCTCGGTTATGTAGACGAGTGCTGCCTCGGTTACACCTTCTACAAAAAAGAAGAAGGCGCGTTCAAAAGCGCATGCGACGGCGTCGTGATCTATGCCCAGAACATAAAACTGCTGCTTAAAAGCGGCCTGGGGACAGCGCTTGTCGTTCTCCTGCTGCAACTTGTTACAATGGCTGTGCCCTTCTTTGGCTTTTGGGCGTTGCTCATGGCGTTCGGTGTTCTCGATGTATTCGCGATCATTGCCGCGGTTGTGCTTGCGATCATGTTTTCAGAAATTATACGTTTTGCGTTTATCGACAGCTGGGTCCTGACACGCACAATGGTCACCTACATGTCGGTCGCTCCGTCCACCGTTATTACCTATGATCTCTATCAAAAACTGTGCGGACTTTCCCGGAGTTTCAGAAAACTGTTTAACAAGGGCAGAGAAGAGGACCCGCAGATCAGTCAGCCAAGCTATGCCTACAACACAACATATATAGCGCCCGTTCCACAACCCGCTTATGCGGGAGGCGGCCAGCCCGAAGCCTACGCGCCGCCGTCTTACGCAGCGCCGCCACCGGCACAGCAGCCACAGCAATATACCGCCCCCGCCGCCGAGCCGCAACCACAGTATCAGGCGCCGCCGCAACCACCACAGCAGCCGCAGTATCAACAACAGCAATATCAGCCGCCGCAGTACAGCGCGCCCGCACAGCAATACACGCCGTCATTCTCGGGCGGCGGGTTTATGCAGCAAATTGCGTCCGCGGCGAGAGACGCGTTTTCATCGCCGCCGGCCCAGCAACCTCCGGCACCCCAGCAATATGCCGCGCCCCAACCTCAGGCGCCCGTCCCGCAAACTCCGGTGCCCCAGCAATATGCCGCGCCCCAACCTCAGGCGCCCGTCCCGCAAGCTCCGGAGTCTCAGCAATATGCCGCGCCCCAACCTCAGGCGCCTGCCCCGCAACCTCAGGCGCCTGCCCCGCAAGCTCCGGTGCCCCAGCAATACGCCGCGCCCCAGTCTCAGAAACCTGCGCCGGCGCCTAAGCCGACTTTTTGCAGCCAGTGTGGCGAACAGTTTAGTTCGCCCGGACAGAATTTCTGCAATAACTGCGGGTTCAACAACAATTAATTTCATAACAACGCACGAAGCGTTCATCCGTTTTGTGTGTGCCAAAAATAACTGCGGGCGAGGAATTATAACATTCCCGCCCGTTTGCATTTATCTCGCAACCGTCAGAGGGCTTAGCTCTTTAAAGAGTTGAGGAAAAACGGAGCAAAGCGGACTTTGCGACGACGGAAGCACAACTAATGCCTAGCGATTAATGTCTAATAACTAAATGGCTAAGCAATCCAGATACCCCAGCAATATAAAACAATCGTAAGCCCGCTAAAGCAGAAATCAAATTCTTTTAAAACAGCTTGACAATTATCGAACAAATGTTCTATAATGGTGTTGATCCAAAATTATGAAATTGGAGAGTAGTATCGATGTTGTTATCGCCATGCGGAATTAACTGTGAAGAGTGCCCATACAAAGAGACGTGCGGCGGAAGCTGTCACACCTGCAAGGGCACGCCCTTTTATATCAAGGATTTCGGAGTAGCTGTGTGCCCGCTGTACGACTGTCCCGTAAATCAAAAGGGCTATAAGACGTGCGCCGAGTGCCCCGAGCTTCCGTGCCAGATATACTACGACTGGAAAGACCCGAGCATGACGCAGGAAGAGCACATTCAATCGATCAATGACAGAGTTGAGTGTTTGAAGGCATCTCTTGAAACAAGCAGCTAAGAATAGCCGGTCTATTGATTTTTTTTGCTAAAAAACAGCTGTGCATTGAGCACAGCTGTTTTTTGAAAGCGTAATTCTGTATTCTGCACTATAAATTGTGCATCATCACTGTATTCCCTCGATCTTGGGGATTCCCTCAAAACCCTTTTTAAGCTCTTCGTCGGTCGGGATGTGATCTTCCATTTTGCCGCTGTTGTAGTCCATGTAGGCCGATATATCGAAGTAACCCGTTCCGCTCAGGCCAAACACAATCGTCTTGGCTTCGCCCGTTTCCTTGCACTTTTTCGCTTCATCTATCGCCGCTTTGATGGCGTGCGACGATTCGGGCGCCGGCAGAGTGCCCTCGACCTTCGCGAAGAACTCCGCCGCCTCAAAGACATCCATCTGCGGCACCGACCGCGCTTCGTCGATATATCCGTCATGATAAAGCTGCGAGAGAATGGGGCTCATGCCGTGGAATCGAAGGCCGCCCGCGTGGTTGGCCGGCGGCATATATCCGCTGCCCAGCGTGTACATCTTTGCAAGCGGCGTCACCTTTCCGGTATCGCAGAAGTCGTAGGCAAACTTTCCGCGCGTCAACGACGGGCACGACGCGGGCTCGACCGCGATAAAATAGGGCGCTTCCCTGCCCGCGAGCTTTTCGGCCATATAAGCCGACATCAAACCGCCGAGGTTCGATCCGCCGCCCGCACATCCGATAATGATGTCGGGCTTGATATCATATTTATCCATCGCTTTCTTGAGCTCGAGCCCGATAATGCTTTGATGTATCAATACCTGATTCAAGACGCTGCCCAACGTGTAGCGGAACCCTTCGGTTGATACCGCCACCTCTATCGCTTCCGAAATAGCGCAGCCGAGACTGCCGTTTGTGTCGTCTGGGAATTCCTCGAGGATCTTTCTGCCCACGGCCGTGGTGTCGGACGGCGACGGCACGACCGTCGCGCCGTACGTCTCCATAACGGCTTTGCGGTAGGGCTTTTGCTCGGACGAGCCCCTGACCATGAACACGCGGCACTCAAGCCCGAAATAGCCGCACGCCATCGACAGAGCGGTGCCCCACTGGCCCGCTCCCGTCTCGGTGGTTATACCCTTAAGACCCTGCTGTTTGGCGTAATATGCCTGAGCGATAGCCGAGTTAAGCTTGTGGCTTCCGCTTGTGTTTCCGCCCTCAAACTTATAGTATATGTGCGCCGGTGTGTCGAGCGCCTTTTCGAGACAGTACGCTCTTACCAGCGGAGAAGGCCGGTACATCGCGTAAAAATTCCTGATCTCTTCGGGGATGGGAATAAACCTGTCTGTGTTGTTGAGCTCCTGTTTAACAAGCTCGTCGCAAAACACGGGTTTAAGGTCGTCTTCGCTGACGGGCTGCAGTGTCCCGGGATGCAGCAGTTCGCGGCCCGTGTCCTTCATGTCGGCGCGTATGTTATACCATTCGCGCGGCAACTCCTGTTCTGTTAGATAGATTTTGTACGGGATTTGCTCTTTAGACATAACTTTTTCCTCCTGATTCATATTTGATTTGTTTCGCTATGGAAGAAAGTTTGCGAACAACAAAAAACGCCCTTTGTCCCACAGCTATTGCCGGGACAAGAGCATTAACTCCTGCGGTGCCACCCTGCTTGGCGCTTTCGCGCCCACCTCGTCAGCGCACATTCATGCGCCGGCCACTGATAACGGCAGGCCTCGCCGTCTCGCCTAGTCGATGCCTTCTCCACACCTTTCGGTCCGCCCTCGCCGGTCCATTCTCCTGACCCTTCCGTGCCGCTTTCCCACCATCGGCGGCTCTCTAAGACTTACGGGATCAAGGATACTTACTCCGGTTCATAGGTTTGCTTGTGTTGCATTATATACGCTTTAGTTTTTTTTGTCAAGCGTTAAATCGCAGCAAAATATCTCGCGCGGCTTTATATCGTAAACACGGCACAGTGTAAAAAGATGCCGGACATCAAAATCCCGGCCGCTTTCGATGCGGATCAGAGTTTTTGTGCCGATCCCCTATACCCCGGACAACTCCTTTATCGACCAGTTTTTTCCTCGCGCAAATGTTTAAAATTTTTGCTCATAATTTCAAGCTGTTTTGTGTCTTTTTCGCTTATTGATTTTTTAGAAATAATATCATCCCTTTTCAACGTGAACTCGCTTTTTAGAATGATTTTATCACGACCCTCTTTGAGATGTTGATTTTTAAGCCACAGCGAGTTATAACAGGGCTCTAGATAATATCTTTTTAACTTTTGTTGTTACTTTTTGCGAAAAAGTAACCAAAACGTGGGGGTTTGCGATTACCCCCACACCCCCAACGCGGAAGCAGAAAGCTCCGCCTACGCTCCGCGCTGCTTGCATGAAAATTGCCTAACAATAAGAATGACATACGTCAATTTCACATGCATCAGCACATCGCGCTTTACGACGGCGCGATTTTAAATGCCGCTTCGCGGCATAAAAAAACAGGAAGTAATGAGATTTTCTCAACACTTCCTATTTTTGTGTCCTTAACTTGCAACCTGCAACTTTAAATATAGCTTATGTTCATATCGACGTTGCCGGGAATCCCATTGACCCTTCCGGTCGAGGTGTGCTGCCAGATATCATATCGCCCGGCATAGCTCGAGCTGCTTGCCGTTGTATAGTGTGCCAGCCAGATAACATATTTATTGAGCTGGCTCGTGTTGAGCTTGCTCTCAAAGTAATATTTATTTGCGTATACGCACGCGGTGTAACCCGCGTTTCTTATCGTCTCGCAAAATGCTATACATATCTTCGTGCGCTGTTCATTGGTGAGCTTGTTTGTCCGCGCCGTTGGGCTTCCCGCGTCCTCGATGTCTATCGCTATCGGATAATTTATCCTGTACGACGACACATACTCCAGACACATGCTCGCCTCTTCAACCGCCTCGCGCTCATTGATGGCCTGGGTAAAGAAATAAACGCCTACCCTCAGCCCCACCGAAATCGCGCCCTGCATGTGCTTGTGATACATGTTGTCGAGAACAAGAACGCCCGAACCGTACCCGCGGAATCCGAGACGCACAAACACAAAATCTATACCAGCGTCTTTGACCTTTTTCCAGTCGATGTTTTCCTGCCACGTTGATATGTCGATGCCTATCGACCCGCCGCGCACACCGTCACTGCTGAAAAAGTATGTAATTCCCTGAATCGTCTGGGTGCCGGTGACGTACTTGCCGTTTTTATCGTAATAATAGGTTTTGCCGTTTAATGTCTGCCAGCCTTTATAAATTATAACCGTTTCAGTCACCGTCTGGGTAAGCGCGATTCTGGTAAATTTAAATTTATAAGCCGAGCCCGCCATCAAAGGCGTTCCGCTCGCATCGAGCACTTCGCCTTTGCAGTCAACATTCTGCGACGCGCCGTCTGTGGCGACGACGCGATACGCGCCTGTAATGTATCCGTTTCCGTCGAGGACAGGTATAATGTCGCTTGCGCTTCCGTCGGCGTTTACAAGGTAACCGCCCGACAGCTGCGGCTTGTATCTATATACCTGGTTTCCGCCCGCGTCCAAAACCGGTTTTTCGACGGTCTGGGTCGTTGTGGTCTGAGATGAAGGCACGTATTCAACGGTGTCGGTCTTAACTGTTGAAGAACCTCCGTTATTGTTTTTGTCGCCGCCGTATTTGGCGTCTTCCTCCTTTTGGTTGACCTCGCTCGCCTTTTTCACCTTTTCTTTAACATCGATTTTTTCATATACAACCTTGGGATACACCGTGACAGCAACCGGCGAGGGCGGCGTGACGCCGTCCTTTGCCAAAAGCTCTACGATATAGTCGCCCTCTTCGATTTCTTCGATATATATCTGACCCGTCATCTCTTTATCGACTGCGGTTATCACCTTGATCGGATCGTCCGCGCTTTTCACCTTCGCTTCAAACGGAATCCCCGTGGCAAACTCGCCGTTTTCAAGGAATATCGAGATACCGAGGTCGAGCTCCACCGACGAACATTCCATCCTGAGTTTGCCGGTATTTTCCGAAGAATAAGCCACGCGCCGGGCCTCCGGCATTTCGTTGTACGACATTACGCCGTCGGCCGCAAGATAGTTGCCGTCCAGGCTGTCTAAACTCCAAGCCGAAACTGCCACAGCACAAGTCAGAACCAGCACTAAAACAACACACAGCACACGGCTCCATATACGCGATTTATTTTTTTGAGTTGCATTTTGCATAAACTTCACCCGCAAAACCTAAAAAAATCAAACAAAAAATTGTGTTTTGTATAATTAACAAAATTATGACATTAAGTATTATACAGTTTTTGCATGCTTTTTGCAAGTCGATTTGCAAAAAAACACGAAAAATATGGGAATTGTTGCGATAATTCACAGTTAATTCATAATTTATGCGCCTGTTGTGATCCATTTGTGTTTTTGGCATTGTATAGTAAAACCTAAAAAACAGCGGCCCGGCACCTTATATCTTGCCGCGGTTGCAGCCCTTTTCAACATCGAAACGCTTTATAACACAGATGCTAAAACGGGATTGGCGTCCGTCGCCAACCCCGTTATTCAACTTCAATTACAGTGATCTTATCGCCTCAAGCGGCGACAGCTTCATCGCCCTGATCGCCGGAGAAATACCCGCAATAAGCGCGACGCCAAGCGCAAAGCCTATCCCCATCAGCGCAAGCCACATCGGTATCACCGACAGTCTGGTTACACCAAAACCACCGCCTCCGACAAGCATGTTTATCAGGGCCGACAAGCCGTAGCTCAAGATGAGGCCAAGCGCACCTCCTCCGGCGCCGATAAGTCCCGCCTCGGCGAGAAACATAGAGCGGATGTTTGACAGCGAGCAACCCAAAACCTTGAAGACACCGATCTCTTTTGTACGCTCAAATATGCTCATAAGCATGGTGTTCGCGATGCCTATCGCGGCAACCAACATCGACACGGCTCCTATCCCGCCCAAAACAAACTGGATGATCCGCGACTGCTCCTGCATAGATTTCAAGAAATCCAGATTGGAATAAGCCTGATATCCCATGTCGGTGATCTGCCTTTGAACGTCGGTGACGTTGTCGATGTCGTCGACTAAAACGTACGCCTCGTTATATCTCATCGGAAATATA
>Ga0209737_10003526_pt1 | contig 10921 bp, 9 predicted proteins | sample TergutCu122P3_FD_187284 | JGI IMG/M metagenome (GOLD analysis project Ga0209737, IMG submission 187284) | Cubitermes ugandensis P3 segment gut microbial communities from Kakamega Forest, Kenya - Cu122 P3 (SPAdes) (version 2) | ecosystem: Host-associated > Arthropoda: Insects > Digestive system >...
ATGTTATGTAGACCAGGTCTTAGACCTTGTTTTGCGTAGGTCATATGCAGGCTGTCAAAATGTCTGCTTGATGTATTGCAGTAGATGCCAGAATTATCCTTCCTTTTTTTTTTACAGCTGTTGTTGCTTTATCTGGGGAGTGCACTGATCTCCATGGCCGAACAATAGCACCTGGTTTGCATTACGTACCTGGTCCAGACACATGCACTTTATGTGTGTGTGACAATGGTAGTCCAAAGTGGTGCAAAGCTGTGTTGTGTTCTCCACCACAGGTAAGTACATGTTTTGATGCCCTTTCTTGCTTGGTTGTAACTTGATTTGAATCTCAAACGTGGGGAGATTATTATGAAAGGTGTGTGAATATGATATTATTAGAGGGTATTATGTTCCTATGTCTGGCAGTTTCATACCATACATAATACTGACATGACATACATACAGATTTATAAGATTGGAGTGATGATAATACCATTGGATGCAGGATTCTAAAATTTAGTGTGGAATGGATAGTAGAAAGCTACACAGTTCAAGTAACTGTTTTGGTGACACATATACCTGATAAATGCAGTGTCGTCTAATTCTGTTCTAATTAAAGTTGTTCAAGCTCAGAAATTGCATTATTGATAATTTATGATTTTGCTAGTCTTGCCGTATAGATTAAAGCACATAAAGTTAAGTAAGAATTATATGTGCTGGTCAGAACTTGTTACTGATGTAGGCAGATGGTGTTATGTGTTATGAGACAGCATTACATTATTTGTTGAAAAATGCATATGGCAAAATGTGAGGGCATGCTTGTTGCCCTGATCTATTGTATGTTTTTATATGTGAAGTGAAAGTTTAAAAATAAGTGGTGTGCAAATGATCCAGAGATTGGACAATGAATATGTTCGTTGGTCTTTAGCTCAGGTAGTTAGATTCTGAGTTTTCACTATAGAGTTGTGTTTTTAATTGCAAGTTACTTGTGAGTTGTGCAGTGAGTGATGTGGCACAGAATTACACGTTTTCTGAGTTTCTGAAGCTCTTGCCTGCTGTTTATGATTCCACCATTGTTTCATGTTTGTCTGGTGCCACTCCCTGGGTTGTGTGACACCCTTATCCAGGCAGTTCATCGTCTCACTCTTAGTGTTTTAATTTGAGGGATTCTTCTCTGACCTAGAACTTGGCTGGTTGAAAAGTAAGGAAGTTTTTAATATGGGCATATACAAAACATTTTTCTTTCGAAATCGTGCATCAACAACATCAGAGCATTTCACCTGATGGGAGGCAAGAGTGTGATAGTTGCTCTTCCAGTTTGCTGTGACTGGGGGTCCGCATGTTTTGATGTGGTGTATTACAGTTAATATTATGTTTTGTAAACTGAAGATAGTTTCTTTTGGCTTACATACTCATGTCACAAATTTCACTGCACATCACAGTTCTGCTGATGATATTGAAGACACTTTTCTGAATACTTTTTTTAGATAATGTTCAGTGCACAGGTTATTACTGTTCCCTTTATCCTTTAAAATGATTCACAAGCAAAAACTGCAAGCTTTGAAACTGGGTGAATTAGGAGGTCACAGTCTGTTTCTTGTTGTCATTAAGAGTGCTCTGTAAACAGTGCATAGAATTGTTTATGGTGTGAGCTCTTGCACTGGTCTTACTGTAGCAAAAAGTTATAGGTTTTCGTGTAATTGGATAGGTGTTATAATGGTCAGAATATTTTTTACATTTTTTTACATGTGTAACATGTCAGTGTGAATTTATGGCCTCAGAAAAAATGGGCTCAGTAATCATAGTTATACTCAACACACACCATCAGCCACCTTTAACATCATGTAATGGCGCTTTGTGTTGCCCATTCACTGAATTTATTCTTGCTTCATGATATGTATCATAGAATTTGTGAGCCACTTTTGTATTCTATAGCTGCAGGAGCTGGAGTTTTGATGCATTTTATGCTGATAACACTGACATATTTGCTGGGTGTGTGAATTGAATGAGTGGTTTTCTTGGAGGTGTTTTCAATCTCTCACAGTTTCATCCAGTTTTTCTTGGTTAGAACCTGTCTGATGTGTTCTCTGTTATGATCTGTAATGTACCCTGTTGCCCAAAACCTTTTCTTTTATTTGTTTGTTGACCTATTTCAGACAGTTGCATCAGGAAACTTTTTTTGAATTTACATGACACTTTCTGTAGGAATTGTACTTAGTGCATGTATCATAGAAATACATGTGTTGCTGTGATGGAATCCATGGTATGACTGTAGGTGACTTCATTGAAAACCTACAAACTATGCAATAAGTAGCGTGGGAGCAAGCCAGTTAGTGGGCTTGACATGGTACATAAGTGACCCAGCTGGAAATGACTTAACAACAATTGTGTATGCTTAAAATGATGGCCCTATACGTGGGTCACTCGAATTTATAGCAAAGATTTTTTTGGCCGAAGGTGTGGCGGTGCATGAAATGGAGTATATATATATATATATATATATATGTCAAAAGCATGTGGTGTTACTTGTAAATGTTAATGTCAGGGTGTATGTACAGGAAAAACTGGTAGAAGGTAAGCATACCACATGCCCATTGGATTATTTTTTTATTGTTGTGTTGTGGCACACACGGTGAATATGTAGCAAGGAGTGCAAAACAAACTACTCATTCATAGGCTTGAAAAACCTTTAGACTAGCCATGCAGGTTGTCCACAGTTTGTTGCCAATGACAGGGAAGGCAGTAAACACCATTGTCGTCACCTGACATGCTAATCTATGCTGTCTCAGGCCAAACATGCCACACTGGTGTTAAAATACCCTTTGTCTTTGCAAATTGTTTCCCATGCAATAGTTGCTTAGTTTTGGAATCAGTGGATTAATTTGCAGACAGAGAGGACATTTTAGTAACAGTTCAGTGCAAGATGGTGTATATCAGTGCATAGGGTGATGCTGATGGTGATCATTGCCTTCCCATTTTCGGCATCAAACCGTAGACAAGCTAGAGGACTGCATTGAAGGTTGGTGTTTGTATGAGTAGTTTGTGTTCTGCTCTTTGTTTCTTATTCACTCTGATATGCAACAATTAAACACTGATCCCGTGATTCAAACGGTGTGGTTTGCTTGCCTCCACCCAGTGGCTCCTCTGCATAAATCGCCATCTGCTGGTGACAATTAAAAATAGGCCTAAATGCCACATGGTTATTAAATGTATATACTTCATTTACCATGTTTCCACTTTTGGGTAAAAAAAGTGCTACTACTCATCGAGTGACCCTCCAAAGACATATTTTTTCCCCCCTGGAAAACATCTCTGAAAATTACCCTGCATCTTAAGACCAGAAGGTCGAATTGTAATTAAATCTGCAAAAATACCTTGCCAATTATGAGGTGCATCTGATCTGTTGTGTCATCCTAGGAGGCTGTGGAGACGGTACTTAATTGAAAGAAATACAATTTGTGAACTGTGCACTTGACTATCATCCTGAAGTTTCCCAGTTAAGAGCTTGGTCCAGGACTGCCCATTCCAGCAACACTAACCCATTAGCACATGTGTGACATATCACCATAGCTAGTCACCTAAGAATTGCTGTTTCAGAGAATTTTTTAATGAAAATTATAAGTTAACTAAATTACTACACACACACACAAATAATATTCCTTTAGTAATTTAGTTATAATTTTCTTTAAAAAATTCTCTGAAATGACAATTCTTGTGGTGACCACGTATGGTGATACTTCACACATGTGCTAATAGGTTAGTGTTGCTGGAATGGGTAGTCCCTGGCCAAAATCTTTAAGTGGGAAACATTAGGATGATATATATATATATATATATATATATATACATACACACACACACGCACGCACGCACGCACGCACGCGCGCGCACGCGCGCGCGCGCGCGCGTATGAGGGATCTTCAACAAATTGCTGTACTTTATTTTCCAGACATTTTTTATTTACCTTGTGGCCATTACATACACAGTGCAATCCATAAGTTTTAGCACTGTTTTTTTTTTAAATAACAGAACTAGAGCAATCTATCGGCCAACCCACTGACTAAGTACTATCAACCAACATCCATTCACACACCAAGTTTTGTTTGTTTATCTTCGACAGTTACGAGTTATAACTTGCCTTGTAAAGTCAGTTTTCTTTATACGTCATGGATGGCGGAAATGAACAGAAAGTTGCCATAAAATTTTATTTCAAAGCTGGTCTGTCTGCAACAGAAACACTAGTATTAGTGCAAAAGGCTTATGGGAATGAGGCTGTGAACCGATCAAATGTTTTTAGGTGATATTCTCGATTTCAAGATGCAAGGGCAATGGTAGAAGATGATGAGAGAGGTGGCCATCCAAAATTGACTCAAACTGAGGTAAACATTGCTGCTGTTGCTGATTTGGTCAAAAATGACTGTTGAATCGCAGCAAGAATGATAGCAGAATCTTTGAACATCCCCAAGACTGTAGTTCTTCGGATTCTGAAAGAGGATTTGGGAAAGAGAAAGTTGTGTGCACGTTTTGTTCCACACTTCTTGACACCTGAGCAAAGGGATGATCGAGTCACATCTTGCCAAGACATTATCGTGATGGTCGATGCAGACAAAAATTTTTTTAACAAAATTATTACGGGGGATGAGACCTGGTGTTTTGCTTGTGACCCCAAAACAAAGCAACAGAGTTCTGAATGGGTTATTGAGACATCCTCTCGGCCAAAGAAACTGAAATTCCAAAGGTCCTGCATCAAGACCATGTTGATAATTTTTTCAACTCTCAAGGCATTGTGCACAAAGAATTCTTACCAGAGGGAAAAACAGCAAATGCGGAAGTTTTAAAGGAATAATGGATTGCCTCCTGAAGTGCATTCTTTGGGTTCATCCAGCTGGGTTCTGCTCTTGAGATTTTTTCTTGTTGCACAATAATGCACCCTCCCACAAAGTTGCATTTGCCAATTTTTGACCCCATAAAATGTTACAACCCTTTATCACCCCCATACTCTCCGGATTTATCTCTGCCAGACTATTTTCTGTTCCCCAAGTTGAAAATGAAATTAAAAAGGACTCCACTTTGCGGATTTTGCTGAGATCCAAGAAGCTGTAACTGATGAATTAAAGAAGGTCCAAAGAGAGGAATTTTTGGCAGCTTTTCAGAAACTGTACAACCACACAAAAGCCTAACAGCCTATATATATGCAAATTGAGCTTATTTTGAATATAAAAAGGTGTGTCTTCCTCAAGTGTATTTGATTTTTAAAAAAATCAGTCCTAAAACTTTTGGACTGCACTGTTTATATATTAGTTCCTCTGCTACTCAGCACTTTTCCCTTGGTCTAAAAGCTTTTTAAAGGCAATGGAATAAACTGTTGTTGTGTGGAAAGGTGGTCATGCACTGCCTCCTGAACCTTATCCTCTGCCAGTCCTCAAAATCTCATTGCCTCCGTTCGGGATCCAAACAGATGGAAATCAGAGAGGGGTAGGTCTGAATTATAGACTGGGTGGTCAAGAACTTCCCAGTTCTGTGTTTACAGCGTGATCATTAATGGGCAGCAGTATGAGGGCGTACATTGTCTTGTAACAGAGTACACCCAGTGGCAGTCATCCTTTCTGTTTGGTGGGAATGGTTGGTTGCAGTTGTGCAGCCTCTTGGAATACTGGGCACTTGTTAGTGTTACCCCATGTCCACCCTGTACTCATACATAATGTTCACAGACAGGGCCTTGGGAGTCTCAGAACACTGTTACCATCAGCTTTGCATGGGAATTTGTTGGAAAGGGGACCAATTGTGTATTTCTACTGCATGCTGTGCCATTCACTTTCAGGTTCCTGATCATGAATCGAGGTCTTATTCACCAGATAATACAGTTCCGGAAGTTATCTTGTTCATTGTGAAAATGTTCCAAGTGATGGGAGCAGATGTCCTTATGCGAATGCTTACGTTCTTCTGTCAGTTGCCTGGGTATCTGTCTTTTACAGCCCTTGTGGAACCCAAGGCTCTTGCACACTGCTAAATGTTCTTGCCCTTGGCTGCCACTTACTTTTTATGCAATTTCTGGGATAGTGACTCTTCTGTTTTTGAGAAACATGGCTCTGGCTACTTCTAGTTACTCATGGCTGGTTGATGTTGGGACGCATCCCAAGTGCTCTGCATGTCATGTCCAGTGTCTCTTGAACATTTCTTTCCATTCATACAAACACTTCTCCAAGCAAGAGCAATGTCACTACTGAGCACATAAACATGTGTGAATTTCAGCACCTTGCACATTTTTTGGTTATAAATCTTACCCTAGGTCTGTGTTCTTCCTTGGTAAAAACAAAAAAATGGCACAGCCATGTTCCCTGCTCTGTGACAGCTCATATATTGAGAATAAGGTTGAGACCATCTGTACTCGTACGTCTCACAACCAGGTACAATGTTGGCAACTCTGAAAATTTTACCTCATGCCAGTGACTGCCAGGAAAAGAAAAGGCGCAGAGACTTCTGAAGATGCCTTGTACAGGTACATATATAGGTACTGATATGTGGGTTAGAGTGAAGTTCATGTTCACATGTTCAGACACTTCAGACGTGTCACCTTGTATTGTTTTGCTGTTCATGGGCTGTCCTGGCTGAAGTTTGTATTATTGTTAACCTCAGTCCCTTCAGGTAAATAGTGAGATTGTCCATAACGTGTAGCATGGTGGTAGGATGTGAAGATGAAGCTTATATCTGATTGGTTGTCGGTAGGGTTTATGTGAAGACGGCAGTCAGTCTTTGGTGTCTATGATGTGTAGGGTCATTTTCCCCTAGATAATAATAATGAGCTGCTCAAGAGGGATTGCTTAAATTCTCACAATCAGTGGAAACAAGATATCACATGGTGTTTTTTTGATACTGAAATCAAGGAGGCTTTGATGGACTGAGTGTTTTGCCTTGATGAAGATAGCAAGGAATGTGCAGAGAATTTCAAAAGTGATCGGATGAATCTTTCTCAGGCTGTCAGTCTGAGGAGATTTAATTGAATTCGGTCACTGTAAAAGTATCAAGGTATATGTTGCAATGGTGGGTACTTTGAGGACTGAAAAGTAGGAGGAGAGTATTAAGGTGTACAGTACTGTTGGATGATAAGTTGGGAGGAAGTGAGTTGGGTGTTGTTGAAATAATGTGTTCATGTTTCCTTCTAGGACTGCAAGTCATTCCGTGTGGGCAACTCTTGTTGTGAATTTATTTGCCTGGATGACACCTTGCCGAAAACATCATCAGATGGCAATGGACCTGATGGGGGAACTGACATAAGCCTGCGATTTATTGCCACTGCTGTGACTATTATTTTATCACTTTTTCTTTTTATCTTTCTCATTCATCGTCTTCGACAACGGAAGATAAGAGGTACTTTTATTGTTTTGCAAGTATGGTGAACCTTATAACCCTTGGTGCTGAATGACTCATATGCTGCGTAGCAGGTTGCTGGTTTTAATTCCTGAATGGTGCGGAAAATGCATCAGCCATCTATTGCCCTACTTGTACCGCCCTGTTGGGTTCTTTTGTTTTGCCCCCCCCCCCGTAAGAGCTTGCACAAAAATGTTTAATCCTGTAAATGAAATCCAGAGTATCGCAGATTGTACGAGGAATTTAATTCTGTTGCCAGATAGATAATTATTATTTTTGGGTTATTTCTGTGGTCTGTCTGACATTGAAAATGCATTATTAATGTTACAGCAGTGATAGTGTTACACTTTGCTGTATGCTGCACAGCCACATATTTATCATAGCCACTTTTTGGAACTTGGCTATCTAATTTTATTGTCATTCCATGGTTGGAGGTTTTTTTTTTGTGTTATATTCTTTTCAATATTGTATCCTCATGTACATTCCTGTACTCCATATCATGGATGGAATTTCTTTGCGACACTAAGTTGTAGATGACAGGGTAAATTGACTGGATCCAAGGATAATAGGCTGTACAAGATATGAAATGCATTGCAAGGTGTGTATTGTATTCAGTTTAGTGGTCCTTGGGTGTAACAAATTAACAACTGCAATAAGAAATTTTCTGATAACCTGAACCCACTGAATCCTCAGGAAATGTGGAATGAGGGCGATTGTGTTTTGTAAATATGTGTTGTATAATTCTTGAAGAATTTTTTGCCTTTTGAAGTGATTGTGACAAAATATTATAGGTCGCCAGAATCGGCAGCTGAGCGAAGATGAACGCAGTTTGGGAAGCATTGGTTACATAGCTGGCAGTCTGGCATATTTGCCTGGAAGCATGGGTTACTTGGGAGCTGGTAACCAAGAACGTCATATAGAGTTTCACTATGAGGAGCCTCCAGCTGACTATCCTCTGTGGAAACCTCCAGGGAACTACTTTCCTCGTGGTGAAGCACCCCCACCTTATGAAGAGGCTGTGGCAGCGGCAAGAGCAGAAGCAGCCTTAGCAGCTGCAGTGGCTGCTTCAAATAGTGTCCTTCACTCAGGTGGTGGAAGTAATAGCACCTTAACCAATTCTGGAATGGGACACAGGACCATTCCCATTAATCTGGCTACTAGTGGGAGTTTCCGGGTTGAACCAACAGTTTCCACAGTGGGAAGAGAACAAAATACATTGGAGACAACAGAACCTTCCAGGTCACGATCAGCTGACATTGTTTTAGAATCTTTACCATCGGTGGAATCGAGACGATCCTCGCGGATAATGGAGTTACCTTCACCTTTGCCAATGACAGCAGAGGATGAAGGGGCTGTTGCAGCCATACGCTCAGACGTGTTCTATGAAGATGTTCTTATCGGTCCTCCCTCTTCTTTGTCTGATGTTGAATGTTTCAATCCGAGTGTAACTGCCGTCCCTGGAAAGAGTAAGACTTGCGTCACCACTGTGAATATTCCTGCACTGGAAGAGCCCACTACAATCACCAGCTCATCTTTGCATTCTCCATCTGTCTTAAAAAGTACTGTAGTAAAGGACAACAATACCACAAGACTTAGCAATCACAGGTTAAATGATTTGAATAAGGGTTCATTGGACAGTGCTACATGTAGTTGCTCGTATCAGTGTCTCCCCCCACCTCTTCCACCTGATGATAATGATGATTATCGAAGTGAGTGTGAGAACTGTAAAAGTACCCATGGTTCAAGATATTACTTGGATCAGGAGCCTAACATTACTTCACCGCAAGAAACCATGACACTTCATCGGCGACCTCAGGACTATGACACCGAAGAGCAGGGATATTATCGCACGTCCCTCACACTGCCTACCCATACACGACGTTTGAGGTTAGTTTCAATAGTGCTTCCCAAACAATACTTTTCCTGGACCAGTTAAAAGTTGAGTGTCTTTGCCCACCACTTGATTTTTGTGTTAGTGGTAATAGTGTGCTATAGATGGTAAGCTTTAGCAGCTGAAGTACTGCAACACATTTGAATGCGATTCAAATTTTAACCCTTTACATTCAATATGCACTTAATCCACAGTCAGGATGTCAAACTCATTGGTGTGTGTAGGGTGCAGTGAGCCGAGAGAGCTGCGGACTTATAAAAATAAATACAAAAGTATGGTACATTAATCTTCTGGTAGGTTGTCTGGCCAATTTTGGGCTGAAAATAATATGATTTTCTCCTGGGTGATTCGGTCAGTGGTCTGAATCCCCTAGTGGAAGCCAGAGAGAATCTGTACTCAGACACCTGTGGTGTGAGTGAAGCAGGATGAGGAAGCCAGTCTTCGTTTATCTCCTCTGCAGTAAGGACATGATCTTGCAAGTGTTGCGAATTTCCCTGTCTTATTTTGCCATTATAGTGATCCCCTCAGTGGTCTGGATTTCTGAGTCATCCAGACCACCCCCTCCTCCAACACGGTACAGATTACTGAGGGACTGCTGTCCTGTAAAGATACCATGGTACCAAAACTGACTAGCATCTTGGAGTAGAGTCCCTCTTGAGAATTTGAGAAAAGGTTGCCTGAAACAACCTCACATTCTGTGTCATGTTTGTTAAAATTTGAGACAAACCAAAACACATACTTGTTACCAGTGTAAGCTAACCATACCTGAACTCTTAATGATATCTGTTCTACTCTAGTCTACCCAGATCTGAACATTAATGTGCCATGTGGTCCATGCTCATGCAGACCTCTTAATGCAAAGGCTCATAGTGTCATGATGATGGTGACAAAATTTCAGGAGAATCTAATCTGGTTTGAAAGTTATGGAACATGTTCATGATTGGACAGGTACATGGGTTCAATAAAATATTCTTGGGCTAGCAATTGCATCAGGTGTTGAATGGCGAGTAAACCAACATTTTGATGACCATTCCTGTCATCATAATATTGGTTTACTTGCCTTTCACCCACCTGATGCAACTGCTAGCCAAGGAATAGTTTTTTGAATTCAGTTGCTATGAGAGCTTTAAATTACAGGTACATGGGTGCTATGAATATATAATCTTGTTATAATGTAAATAGGATTAGAATTGTTACTAATGAGAAATGACCTGTGTTTTATATATCACAGAGTGACACCACTGCATGGAACACCTGCATCTTCACTTCATGGAGCAAGAGAGAACTGGTTTAGCAGCATGCCAGCATCCTCCACATCTTCAACATCTTCAGAAGAGGAGTAACATAAATTTCAATGCAGTATGCTGCTGAAGCCATGTGAGGTAAGAGAGGATACAGGATGAATGTAGGCAACTTGTCCCTAGGCATCTTTATAAACAGTACTGTTCCATATACGAGGGTTGGAACTTTAATAGTGGCAACTATTTATTTACAACTGATACAAAATAGATACATGTTTTGAAGTTTTACTGTCCTTCAATGTAGTCACCAGCATTGTGTACAACCTGTTGCCAGCGATGTGGAAGTCGTAGGATACCTTTAGCAGCACCTGTTGTGTTGAGAGTTCGAATGGAGCGGTCTACCGCCTGAAGAATCTCTGGAACAGTTCTGAAGCTAATGCCACAA
>Ga0209737_10003527_pt1 | contig 10921 bp, 24 predicted proteins | sample TergutCu122P3_FD_187284 | JGI IMG/M metagenome (GOLD analysis project Ga0209737, IMG submission 187284) | Cubitermes ugandensis P3 segment gut microbial communities from Kakamega Forest, Kenya - Cu122 P3 (SPAdes) (version 2) | ecosystem: Host-associated > Arthropoda: Insects > Digestive system...
AATTGTAGCAACTGCTGATGGTGTTGTTACACATATGGGTTATAATGCTGTATTTGGTAATCATATTGTTATTGGACATGACTTAGGTTTTAGTACATTATATGCACATCTTCATACTTTTGACCAGCGAATAAGACGTGGTTCAACTGTGAGACAAGGCCAACGAATTGGTACATTAGGTTTGTCGGGTGCGACTACCGGGGCTCATTTACATTATGAAGTTCATATAGGTGATTTTAGAATAGATCCAACACCTTTCTTGACATTATGGCCAAAGGATTAATATGCAATTATTTATTTATATAATGACAAGCATTCTTATTGTATTATTTATTATTTCAATAGGATTGTTAATATATTATAAGATTAAAAAGATGCCATTTTATAGGGAGTTGAAAAATGAAAATTAGAAACGGTTTTGTAAGTAATAGTTCCACGAGTTCGTTTTGTATTTTTGGTGTTGAAATTGAAGATTCAGACATACCAAGCGTACTTGATAATTTAGGAATTAAATACGAAAAAGATGAAGATGGAATGTTTGATTTTGAATCTGAAGATTGGTGTGAACATCTTGAAAGCATAGAAATTCCTTATATTCACGATTACGAAAATGAAACTACATATTTTGGTTTTGGTATTGAAGATATGGAAGATGACGAAACCAAAAAACAGTTTCAAGATCGTGTTAAAACAAAATTGATTGAAAGACTTGGTCCTGAATTAGGAAATAACAACCCAAGTTGGATTCTGGAGACAGTGGCAAGTTGAAAAAATTATTTATTGTTTTAATTGCATTTATATTTATTGGGTGTGCTGATGACACATTAAGAGTAAGTCATTATGATGAAAGAGTATTTGAACTTGTTTTTCATTGGACGGTAAACGTTTCAGAACGAGATAAGATGGTACAAGAATATGAGAAACATTTTCCACACGATAAGTATTATTGGTTTAGAACAACAAATACAAGATTTGTAATAATTTGTAAGGAGAGATTAAATGAAAATTAGAAATGGTTTTGTGAGCAATAGTTCATCAAGTTCATTTGTTATTATAGGAAGAGAAACACCTGAAATACCAAAATTACATAGTGCATATCATAACAATACAATTTTAATTCCACAAACATTTGGTGGTGAATATGAATTTGGTTGTACTGAAATGTATGAAGGTTTTCCAACACGATTAAATTTTGCTGCTCTTGTTGCTTGGTGCAAAGAGAGTCCAGGTGGTTATGATACAACAAATACTGAATACACAGATATGTTATGTGAATTATTAGAAGAAGTATTTGGTATTGAAAACATTAAAATTAATTTTAAATTCGATGAAGACACTCACGATGCTTATTGGGATATGATGGGCGTTTATGGTACACATTTTATACCACATCAATCTCATCCGTCTCATGATGATGAAACAAGAAAAATGTTTGAAAGCAAAGAAGCATTAAAACAATTTTTATTTGCTCCAGATTCTCATATAAAGGTGGAATATAACTAATGGCTTGGATTATTATTTCAGGAATTTTAACTTGTGGTATATTGCCACTCATGGCTGCATTTGGCTATGGTATCAATTTGATTTTTGCAATATGGTTTGAGGTTGCTTGGACTTATTGGCAATGTGTAGGTGTGGGATTTGTATTCGTATGTTTTGCCGGAGTACGATTTAAATTTTTCCCAATTAGTTTTAACATCAAAAAAACAGAAAAAGATATTAAAGGATAGATAATATGTGTGACCAAAATAAAACCGAAATCGTAATGATTATGGATGCAAGCGGATCAATGTCAGGCAATCGTCAAAGACAAGCTGTTAGTGGATATAACGAATTTATTCAAGAACAAAAGAAAGTGCCTGGTGAATGTAATGTTACATTGATTAAATTTAACACTGAAATTCAAGAAATGTATTTCAGTAAGCCAATTAGTGAAATTAAAGATCTCACGATTGAAGATTTTAATTGTGATGGACAAACAGCAATTAATGACACGATGGGTCATGCAATTAACAAATTGGGTGAGCGACTTCGTGATTTGCCTGAAGAACAAAGACCTGGTAAAATAATTGTTGTTGTTTTAACCGATGGCGAAGAAAACGCTTCAAGAGAGTTTAATTACGAGCAAATTCAAGAGATGATGAACCATCAACGAGATGTGTATAATTGGCAATTCCTTATTATGGGCTCAAAAGAAATTAATGCAAGTCCCGATGGTCATTTTGCACAAATGGCTGGTGTTCAAGGTCCTTGTGGTCCTCGAGGTTTACAAGGCGATTTAGGTCTTGATGGTACTGCACAAATGATGTTCTCTGCTTCAAGTGCTGCTGTTACACGATATAGATCAGGTGCGACTACTGCTGTTGGTTATCAAAAAGAAGATGTAAAAGATCTTAATTTGGTAGCGTCAAATGAAAATTAGAAACGGTTTTGTAAGTAATAGTTCTTCGAGTTCATTTATTGTGCCTCTTGCAATGTTAAATGAAACACAATTACATTTAATTGAAAATCATGGCACAATAAATTTACCTTATGCACATCAAAAATGGAAAATCACTAAAGATGAACATAATCTTATGGGCGAAACTTGGATGAATAATTTTAATATGAGAAAATTCATACAAGATATTGGCGTACCTGAAGATGCTGTGCAATGGGAAGGTAACGATGCAGAACGCCAATATTTCGATGATAGATACCATTAAGTTTTCTTGACACATCTCATATTATATATGAGGTAATAAAATGATTTGTCCACACTGTAATAAAGAAATTGATGTTGGTAAAGTAATTGTTACAATTTATGAACACGAGTTTGGCACACGAGAATGGGACACTGTAGAATTTACAGGGCCTGATCGATTAGAACAAGCTCGTAACTTTTGCAAAGAAAAAAACAACGATCCGAAATGGAAAATTGGTGGACCAGGACAATGGTTTGAAGCCAAAATAACGGAGAAAACATGAAAGCACAAGTTGAAATTAGACTCAATATGCCAGACGCAAACAAACTTTTATTCGATGTTGATATTGAATATTTTGTAGATCAAAAAACATATGTGGCGTCTGTTGATTTTGACAAAGTCATTAAAAAAGGTAAAGCAAATACTATTGATAAGGCTGTTGAAAACCTCTTGATGAGTATGGATTTTGTAAATAGACCTTGGGGATAATTATGAATTTATGTGGTTGTAAAGAAGAATGTTTTGAAATTGGTGATGCTGAATGGGGACATTTTGGCGGCGTTATGTGCAAACATTTAGGCGAATATACTCGTCCAGGTACTAAAGAATATAATGTTCATTATTGCGATAAAACAAAAAAAGATGTAAAAACATATTTCAGTAAATCTGAATATGAAAAATTAAAATCGGAGTATAAATAATGGAAACATTTATAATTGTCTGTCTTGTTACATTTATTATTTTATCGTGGTCAAGTAGGAAATTACAACAATGAAAATTAGAAAAGGCTTTGTTTCAAATAGCTCATCAAGTTCGTTTTTAGTTGTATTCGATGAATACCCCATTGATGCCAAACATATGCAAAAAATGTTATTTGGCACAAAAGAAAAAATTCGATTACCTTATGTTGATTGGGAAGATTTTAATACAGCAGAAGTTGCTGAATATATTTATAAAAGATTTCGTGAAAACAGTCATCCATCTGTTGGACAGATATATGATTTGTTTCACGATGTAGCATATCGTGAAATTTCGGATGAACTTGTAAAAGAAGATTACAAAGCATACGCTGACCTTACAAATTTTGATGAACGAGTTTTGACTCTTGCAATGCAAAAAACAATTGAATGGATTAAAACTCATAATACACAATATATTTCCATAATGAGATTTGGTGATGAAGTATCTCGACTTGAAGCCACAATCGAACATTTACCTGCTTTTGAAAATATAAAACATATTCGATTTAGTGAGCATTAACAACTTGTGTAAATGTTAATAATGTGTAAATTGTTAATATGTGTAAAACTTTGGAGGTTATATGGACTTTAATCAATGGACAACTCTTGTTGGCATTATAGGACTTATAATAACTTTTGTTGGAGCGGGGTTTTTTATTTATTATTCACCGCAAATATTTTATCGTGTATTTTTTGGTATAAAATTTAAAGACCAAAAGGAGTTATTCAATGAAAATGAGACAGGGATTTGTAAGCAATAGTTCATCAAGTTCATTTATTATAATGGGAAATGAACAACAGCCTATAGCGCCAAAACATAAAATAAGTCCTTATGAAAAATCATTGACAATACCGGATGATTTGGGCGGCGAAACCCAATTCGGTTGGCAGGTTCAAAAATATTCAACATTTGAAGATCGATTAAATTGGGCTGCTCTTGGTGCAACATACAAAGCAATTAAAAGAGAAGCAGGTCGTTATTCGGATTATTATTATAAACGATTAAAACCAAATAAAAAATGGTTGAATATGTTAATCAAAGTTCTTAAAAAAGATTTTTGTTTAACTCATGTTGACATTCGATTCAATGATGACAATATGAATGATGTTGGTTATATTGACCATCAAAGTGGTCCTGCAGATCGTCCAGAAAATTTTGAATTTTTTAAAAATGAAGACAGTCTTCGTCAATGGTTGTATGCCTCAGGTTCACAAATACTTTGTGGCAATGATAATGACGATGTATATTGGAATATAAAAGGAGAGTTAAAGAAAAATGAAGATTAGAACAGGTTTTGTAAGTAATAGTTCATCAAGCTCGTTTATTATATATTATAATAAAGGCAAAAAAGAACTTAAAAAGAAATTAGAAGAAATATTTGATATTTCGTTGCCTGAAAATTTTCCAATTAAAATGCCATTAAAAGGAATTGGTGAAACAGTTTATAGTAATATTTCTGAAACATTTTCTTCGGTCAAAGCATATATGAATGAATTCGGATATGAAGAAGAAGATGAGTGTGATACTGAAACACTTGAACATTTGAAAAAAGGTGGTACAGTTTATATGGGTGGATTTGCTGATGATACAGGCGAATTACTTGACCAGCTTCTATGCAATTCTGATATTCATTATGAAGATGAGGAAATTACTATACACCAACATGGAGGTTATTAATGTATAAACTTGGAAACACTCATCCAAGTGAAATGGGACAATTAGAATCAATTGCACAGCAACTTTGTAATATTGCAAATGAGATGAATATTGCAAACAAATTAAAGCTTACTGAATTAACTAACAGTTTAGGCTTAACACCTGATTTACAAAAAATCGGCGCGGAAACATGGAGGAATCATGAAAATTAGAAAAGGCTTTGTTTCAAACAGCTCTTCGAGTTCGTTTTTAATTGGAACGAATGAAGAGTCACTCGAAAAAACTCTTACGGAAGAGTTTACGAAATTATTTCCTGCTGAAGGAATAACAAAAGAGTTTATTGAAGCAATAGCAGAACACGCTACTTATGAAATGTTTTGTCATACTGATTATGATACGAAAACTTGGAGTTGTCTTGCTTCAGTGAGAGATCATTATTTGAATGAATATTATCGGTATGATATTGAACACAGAGATCAAGTTGAAGAAGATATTATCAATTACAAAGATCTTTTTGAAAATTGGAAATATGTTCATCATATAGCAATACCTGATAGAGGTTGCGGTGGAACGAGTTTATCATCAGCGTTACGGGCAACATTTCCTCGTGAATATAAAAGCGAAAATATGGAAATTAAATTGGAGTGTGATGGATGAAAATCAGAAATGGATTTGTATCAAACAGCTCATCAAGTAGTTTTATCGTAATTGGTGTATGCGTAAAAGAAAAAGAAGCTCGCAAAATTTTAGGCGCTCCGCCAAGAGAAGAAGTACCAGAAGATGATTGTTTTGATCTTGAACAATATCATAATAAAGATTTCGATGTTTGGTGTGATTGGAATAATGACCGATTTTATATCGGTGAAGGAAAATATTGCAATGAAAGTTTTTACGGTGGAGAATCATTCAATATTAAAGAATTTTTAGATTGGGTTAATACTCCAACAGATAAAACAAAAGCACTTATGAAAAAAGGTTATGATTTAAAATTGCACATTGCAACAATTTCGAGTGATTGATATGGGAAATAGATATTATAACAGCGGCTCACAATACTATAGAGATGGGTTTAACGATTATTATGGTGGAAATCCTTATAATAAAAGTAAAGACGATGACGATTATAGTGATTATGTGAAAGCTAAAAAACAAAGAGAAGAAAGAGAGAAAGAGGAGAGAAGAAAAAATGAAAATTAGAAATGGTTTTGTGAGCAACAGCTCATCAAGTTCATTCGTTGTTTTGGGACATGCTTTTTCAGATAAAGAAATTGATAATTTCGATTTCATAAATGAAAATGATGTTTATGATTCTCTTGAAGATATTCCAGGTCTTGAGTTTGTTGCAGACGAAGGTCAATATTTTATTGGTATTGTTGCTGTTGATTCAGGCGAAGACTATTTAGATTATACTGAAACAGAACTGGGTAATATTGAAGAACATACATCAATAAAATTACTTCGTGATAAGTTTGGTTATACAGGTCCAATAAAACTTTATACAGGAACGAGGCCTTGTTAATGAATCAAAAAGAAAAAGAGAAAAATGTTCACGAATTAGCAAAACAACTTTTTCTTATTGAATATCAAATGCGAAAACCTGAAAGCTGCATAACAGTTGATAAAATTGCAAAAACGGCTTGGTTAAATGCGGCAATATTTTATGACAATAAAAACCATAAATCATCTTGATTAATTTGCTTGTCAGAACTTATATTGTAATAAAGGATTTATAATGGATAGAAATATTACGATTGAATACGAAAAAGACTTCAAACATTTTCAAACACCTGAAGTTAATTATTTGTTTAATCCCAAAACGGGATTTATGGCGACATGGGGAAAAACTCAACAAGAAGACCCTGATTGGTCGCCATACGGACCTTTTATTGCTGACATTGAAATAACAACAAAATGTACTGGTATAAAAGGACATTTGTGTAAATATTGCTACAAAGCAAATACACCTGCTGGCGAAAATATGTCATTTGAAACATTTCAAAATGTTTTGAATAATATAAACCAAAATAAACAATTAACTCAAATTGCATTTGGTTTAGGTTCAACAGCAACTGAAAATCCTGACCTTTGGAAAATGTGTGAATATGCAAGATCACAGGAAGTAATTCCTAATGGTACTGTTGCTGATGTAACACAGGAAACGGCTAATAAAATCGCAAAATATTTCGGTGCTTGTGCTGTATCAATGCACTTGTTAGAAAACCCGCAAGGTCGTGAAGCTTGTTATGACACTGTAGAGCGTTTAGTAAGGGCTGGTTGCAAACAAGTAAACATTCATTATGTTTTGTGTGAAGAGACTTATGAAGGCGTATGGAAGACATTTGAAGATATGGCGAAAGAACCACGTTTACGGGGTCTCAGAGCGCTTGTATTTTTATCAATGAAAGCACAAGGTCGTGCTAAAACATCTAATTTAACCCCATTAAGTCGTGAGCGTTTTGGCGACATTGTTAAAAAAGCCCTCAAATGGAATATGAATATTGGATTTGATTCTTGCACAGCGCCTAAATTCGAAGCTGTCATTGATGATATGCAACAAAAATCTGAAATGACATTGAAAACAGCAAAGAAAATTGTTCAATTATCAGAACGCTGTGAATCAGGTTGTTTTAGCATTTACATAAATACAGATGGTAAAATATATCCTTGTTCATTTTTAGAAAAAGGTGATGGCATTGATGTTGTAAAATATCGTGAAGATTTTTGCAAGGAAGTTTGGAATGGCGAATTATTACCTTGGCGTGAAAAATTGCTAAAAAATAATCGTTGTTGTCCAGAGTATGATATATGAGTATAATAGCGTTTATTGGTCTTGCTGTTTTAACATTAATTATAATAACTGCTTTAATTGTATGTCGTACTATTATTACAATGAGGAATCCTAATGGATGAAGCGGGAATGGCAATTACTGTAACGCTAATAGTTACAACGATTGTAATAATATTTTGTTATGTATCGCATAACAGAATATGGAGAGATGGTTTTTGAAGTAAAGGCGGTCATTATGACCGCCTTTTTTATTTATACAATATGCAATGGTAATTCAATAACTATTGAGTGTAAGTTTGTCATAAAATGATTTGAAAATTGCATTGCCTTAAAATTAGCAACAGTTCGATGTGCATAATTTATTGATGCTTGAGGTGATGTGCCACTTAATACACGACCAATTCCACCATTATAGGCCATTGCAACATTCGTCTCACGACAACCAGGAACATTTCTTGTTTGATGATATAATGATTGAATTATGCGTAACGCTACATAAGTATTATGAAATGGATCGTGAACGTTAAATGTTTCTCTGTGGTGCCAATGACGAGATACAAACCAATCTAAATAATTTGAATTTATTTGCCACATACCAAGATCTCGAGAACCATTACGATTAACATTCGCTGGAGGGTTTGCTCTGCCTTGACAATTTTCAGTTCGTAAAATACTCATTGCAAAATATGGATTAATTCCCAATTCAGCACATTGATCTACAATATACTGATAGATGGAATATTCGATAAACGAAGGAATAGGTTCAGGCTCAGGTATTAATGTTGGTAACACAAATAATTCATAATATAATGAATTTTCAAACTCAACAGCAGTCGGAAAAATTTCTTCGCCTACTATTCCTGATGACATTGATGTAGTCCCTACAAAAATAAGGGCCACTAAAATTAATATTTTCATATTGAATCCTTTTGATTTGAAATTATATAGAAATGTAATAAAAATGATTTGATAAAAAGTAAGTAAGAAAGGATGAAAGTGAAAGGAAAAGTTGGTGTGGGCCTTTTCGACCCACACCTCATTTTATTATAAATAAATTAAATTATTTTAGTTTGTTGCACCATCTTTGATGTTTTCAATTGTTATAAGAGCAAGATATCTGCGGTTAAGAATTTGCCAGTCGCCGTATGTTGCAAGGCCAGCTTCCTTGTAGAAGTTCTTTCTCTGTATAATACCAGTTGAGAAGAAAGGTACGAGAGTACCAAATGCGATTGAAACGTCAGCTTCATTATCATCATTTTTCCAAACTGTTAAAACATCATTGTTAGGAATAATGGTTGAAGGTACTTTGAAGAGCGGAATGCCTTCGAGTTCACCAAATTGGTGAGCACCAATATTTGACATTTTTCCTTTTGTGCTATATCCACCGATTAAACGCATATATGAACCAGCAGCAGGACCAGCAACTAAGCGTGATACACCGCCTCGGTTAATATCGTTGAGCATTACGTCTCCGACCTTGTCGATTACACTCATGAATGTTTGTGCATTGTGAATGTAACCTTCTTTTGTACCACGAGTGTCAGTTGTTCCTTCTGGTAAACCAGTTGTGGAATATGCAGCATCGAAGTATACATGATAGGTTCTTGGATTTGTTTTTGCAGCAGCATAAGCAATTTTGATTGCACGATAGTCAAGAGCAACACGAATTTCTTGTGAAGCATATGTTACAAGATATTCTTCAGCCGAAACTTGGAAAGAAGTATCAAGAACGATTTCGCTCAATTGTGACCAAGTAACACCGATTGATGTTGGTCGTGGTCTAAATTCATAGTCACTCATTCTGATTTCTACTTCACCGAGATAATCACCGGCAAAATCGTCTTCAGAATCATAACGTCCAATTACTTTTAATGCTCCACCTTCGACAGCAGATTCAAATTTTGTAAGAACTGCGCCATCTTTGCCATAAACAGTTACAACAACAGGTGCGATTGGTTGTGTTGGTCCTTGAGGATTATCTGGATCTAAATAATCGCCAGGTCGTGGCATATTATTTGTAAGACCAGGTAATACAGGTCCAGGTGCTGAAACTACTTTGCTGATTTGTTCTGCATAATCTGGAGATACAAACCATACACGAGTTCTTTTGTCTTGGATCGCTACAGGACGAACTTCAGTTGTGTCATAAAGAGTACCGAAACCGTCAATATATTTTGATCCGTTTCCGAAAGGTCCACCTGTGAATGTATATTTTCCGTCTTTAACTTCGCCGCCCCAGAATTCTTGGACAAAGCGATCTTCAGTTGTTTCATAAAGAGCTTTGCGGAAGTCTTTTGCGTTAAAGTCATTGGCGAAAGTATCATTAAGGTGTCTGTCGGGATCGTCAAATTTCTTTGAGAGATCGCCACGTTCTTCATTTGGGAATCCAGTGTAATCAATACCCTTAATTGGGTTGCTTACAGAAGAATTCTTTGTGAATACTGGACGGACGTATTTAATACTGTCTCGTGAAGTTTCCATAGCAAATTCTGTAAATATCTTATTGCGGATTACGTTAGGCATTGCCAATCGTACTAAGCGAAGCATATTTTCAGGTGTGAAATTGTTAAATGCGTGGCTCATTTGAGCTTCATTTAACTTCGACATATAAGCAGCTTGTCTATCTAAGTTAATAGCGACATTACGTGCTTCTGTAAGAGGAAGTTGTTTGAGACCTGCGCCGACTTCAGGGATTCGGCTCCATGCTTCAACAAGCTTGTCTGCACGATATGTTCTTTCGTTTTTGTAAAGTTTTGTGCGAACTGCTTCTTTAACTTGCTCTTGGTTCTTTTTTTCTGTCATTCTAGATTGAAGACCCATTTATACATTCCTATATTTAATGATTGATTGTTAGATCTGTTAAACGCTCGACATTTACAATTCGATTATTGCGGGCATATTAAATCCCATCATGGTAGATCACTCAACCATAGACATCTGTTAATCAGACGCCTTAATATATTAGTACTATTAATTCAAAAAGACTAGGGTTAAAACTGAGTTTTTATGAGGGATTTTACATAATCTTGATAATTTTCTGTAGTTATTTCAT
>Ga0209737_10003529_pt1 | contig 10916 bp, 9 predicted proteins | sample TergutCu122P3_FD_187284 | JGI IMG/M metagenome (GOLD analysis project Ga0209737, IMG submission 187284) | Cubitermes ugandensis P3 segment gut microbial communities from Kakamega Forest, Kenya - Cu122 P3 (SPAdes) (version 2) | ecosystem: Host-associated > Arthropoda: Insects > Digestive system >...
TATTATTTTTGGAATAAAAATTAGTAAGGTTTGAATATTTTTTATGAACCCATTTGCTACTAAGGTTGTTTTGTTTAAGGAATAAGGTGACAATAAGGTTGTTAACTACTTTAACTACCCTTAACTACCATAACTACCTTTCACCTTGTACCCTTTCACCCTTTACCAAGAAAAAATCGCTTCATGCTTTACCTCTCACGCTTCACGATTGTTATTCATTATTTTTCCTATCTTTGTAGAATAATTAAAGAAAACGTTATGAAAAGAAAACAAATTATTGGTATTTTGCTGTTTGCCTTTTGTGCGCTATGCCTGAATGTAAACGCGCAAACCCCTGCGCCTACCGACCCCGCGTGGCGTATGGGAACCTTATCTAACGGCATGAAATACTATATTCGTAAAAATGCCAAACCCGAAGGCAAGGCCGGATTCTGGATTGCTCACGACATCGGCGCCTTGCATGAAACTCACAACCAAAACGGCTTGGCTCACTTCCTCGAACACCTGGCTTTCAACGGGTTGAAGCACTTTCCCGGGAAAACCATGCTGGAGTATATGCAGTCTATCGGCTGCTCATTTGGCACCAATATCAATGCCTCGACCGGCCTGATGCTTACGCAGTACTTGCTCACCGATGTGCCAATCAGTCGGGAAGGCATTATTGATACCTGCCTGCTGGTTTTGCACGACTGGAGCGGGCATATTCTCTGCGAGCAGGAAGAAATTGACGCCGAGCGCGGTGTTATCCGCGAAGAATGGCGCACCGGACGTTCTGCCATGAGGCGCAATTATCAAGCGCTTTCAAAAACCTTCTATCCGGGAACCCCCTATGCAACCCGCAGCGTTATTGGCGACACCTCAATTATCAACAATTTCACGCGAAAAGATATTTTGGATTTTTACCACGATTGGTACAGACCGAACCTTCAGGCTGTTGTTATTGTTGGAGACTTCGATGTAGATATGGTAGAGAATAAAGTGAAAAATTTGTTCAGCACATTGGAAAATCCCGAAAACATGAAGGTTAAGACCGAATTTAATATATCGGACAATGTTGAGCCTATCATCAACGTATATAAAGACCCTGAACTAACGCAAAACAGTGTGCAGTTAGCCGTCAAATTTCCTGCCAAGTTCAACAAAACAAACCGCAACTCCGAAGAATATCTGCGCCACGAACTGGTGAATGGATATATTACGGCCATGCTGAACGCCCGCTTGAGCGAGGCGCAGCAGCAGCCAACCGCAAAATTTACTTCGGCAGGCGTAAGTATGGGTAACTTTGCCGGCGACCGCGATGCTTTTTCCTTGTCGGTAAGTACCAAGAACAATGAGCTGGAAGCCGGCTTTGATGAGGCCTTAACCATAGTGGAACAGGCACGCCGCTTCGGCTTTACGTCCGGCGAACTTGAACGCGCTAAGGCTAACCTCTTGCAGCGCGCCGAGAGTGATTATGCCGAGCGTAATAATAAAAGGCATAACAATTACAATCGTTTGGCGTACCGTAATTTTCAGAACAATGCTCCGCTCATGAGCGAAGAACAATATCTTAACTTTTTGAAAAATAATAATAATGGTATTCAGGTGGCCGAACTTAACGAGACCCTCAAAAAAGTGCTTGTGCTTGGGCCAAACACCATTATCTATGCTTCTGGCCCCGATAAAGCCGATGTGAACATGCCTAACGATGAAATTCTTAGCGTTATTATGTACGGCGTGGGCAAAAAACAACTTGCGCCCTACGAAGATGTAACTGTTGATAAACCGCTTATTGCAAAAACCATTAAAGCGGGCAAGGTGACTAAGGAAAGTCAAAACGCCGCCTTAGATGCAATTGAGTGGACACTGAGCAACGGCGCAAGAGTAGTGATTAAACAAACTCCTTTTCAACAGGACGAAATTTCGCTGCAAGGTTTCAGCTTTGGCGGATTCTCTGTACTGCCAACTGCCGACTGGGAAGCCACAAGAAACCTCATGGGTATGATTAACACTGCCAACCCGGGCGTGGGCGAATTTGACCGTACCGCTTTAAGGAAAATGTTGACCGGCAAAAAAGTAAACCTGATGCCTGTAATCGGAGATTTGAGCCAGGCCATTGACGGAAGCTGCTCGCCAAAAGATTTTGAAACAATGTTGCAATTGGTGCATCTTTATTTCACGGCGCCGCGTTTAGACCAAACGGAATTTGACCTTTCAGTAGGGCGTCTGAAAAATCATTTGAAAAACAAAGCCGCAGACCCGGCTAATGCGTTTAGAGATACGCTCAGCAATCTTCTGAACAACTACAATCCCCGCGCCCAAGCGATAACAGAAGAAGGCGTAAACAAGCTCAGCTTGGCGAAAATTCAGGAAGTTTATAAACAACGTTTTGCTAATCCGGGCGCCTTTACCTTCGTGTTCGTTGGCAACATTGACCCCAAAACCGCTAAGCCCTTAATCGAAAAATATTTGGGAAGCCTTACCGGAAACAAAAAAGAAAACTACAAAGACCACAACCTCTATCCGGTTAAAGGCGAGGTAAAACGTCATTTCCAACGTCCTATGCAGGTGGAAAAGGCAAGCGTTAATGTGGTTTATACCGGTGAAATTGCCAATACGCCCGAAAACACTATGGCGCTCAACTACTTGTCGCGTATTCTTCGCCTGCGCTATACCGAGGAAATCCGTGAAAAACGCGGCGGTACTTATGGAGCTGCCGTTCGCGGCAATATTTCCACCATCCCGAAAGAGCGTTACAGCTTATCAATTTCCTTCGATACCGACCCGAAAATGATGGAGGAATTGGTTGGCGTAGCTCACGACGAATTGAAGAAAATTGCAGAGAACGGGCCGCTTGCCGAAGATTGGCAAAAAACCGAAGAAAATATGAAATCTCAATTTGACCAAAATCAAAAAGAGAACGCCTATTGGAACAATGTTCTGTATAGTTACTATTTTAACGGAAAAGACACGCACAGCAGATGGTTGGATGTGTTTTCAAAAACCGATGCCAAGGCTATTCAAGACTTAGCCAAAGAAATCCTGAAACAAGGGAATAACATCGAAGTAGTTATGATGCCCGAATAACTTGTTGATGACTTATTGAATTGGAGAGACGGTTTAAAAGATAGACCGTCTCTCTAATTTTTAGGCATATATCAAAAGTGTATCTTGGAATATTCAAATATATAATAAAACTGCATATTCAAATATACGATTTATATAATTATTTTAAAATCAACATTGTATAGCGATAATATTTTTAAACATGCAAAATTTTCATGAAATATATATTAAAATATACATTTTATGTTTATCTTTGCATATTCAAATATGCGAAATTATGGAAAGCCTGATTAACACTTATAGAAACCGCCTGGAAAAGACCAATGACAATTTTGTGAGATACCTTATGAAAGATGTTTATTGGACAGACAGGCTTTATGCCATTATAGGGTCGAGAGGTACAGGTAAAACCACCCTTATGTTGCAGTATATCAAGAATCAACTTGACCACAACAAGGCATTTTACATGAGTCTGGACGACCTCTATTTTTCGAGCAACAGGTTGGTGGATGTTGTGCAAAAACTATGGCAGGAGGGTGTAACCCACTTTTTTATAGATGAGGTTCACAAGTACCCCTATAATACCTGGGCGCAGGAATTGAAAAATATTTATGACTCTTATCCTGAATTACGAGTAGCATTTTCCGGATCGTCTATATTGAATATTTATAAAGGAAATGCCGATTTGAGCCGGCGGGCTGTTAATTATGAATTGTTTGGCTTGTCGTTTCGCGAATTTTTAGCTTTCGAAGGAGTTGTAAATATGCCTGCCGTTTCAATAGAAGATTTGTTGGAAAAACACAAAGAAATTGCTGCCGGAATAACAGGAAAAATAAAAATCATTCCGCTTTTTCGGCGGTATTTGCAAAATGGATATTTTCCTTATTACAAGGAGGGCATACATAATTACATCTTTCGCTTACAGAACACGGTTAACGCTATTCTTGAAACGGATTTGCCCGCTGTGGAAAAAATCGAATATGTTTCGGTGCAAAAACTTAAACGACTGCTGACTATCATCGCCGGAATGACGCCCTATATCCCTAACATGACAAAGTTGGGAAATTTAGTGGATATTCAACGAAGCAACTTACCGAAAAGTCTTGGTCTTCTTGAAAAATCAAGATTAATTGGCTTGTTGCGCGATAGTGAAAAGAATATAAACAGCCTGAGCAAACCTGCGAAAATTTATTTAGACAACCCCAATTTAGCCTACGCGCTCGGTTATGAAAATCCCAATACAGGCAACCTGCGTGAAACATTTTTTTATAACCAGTTACGGGTGGTTGGCAAGGTTACAAGCGCTGCAAAAGGCGATTTTACGGTAAACGATAAATATGTTTTTGAAGTAGGCGGAAGCAAAAAAACGTTTTCGCAAATTGCCGGCATTCCCAACTCCTATCTTGCCGTGGACGAAATGGAAATCGGCTGGGGAAATTGCATCCCACTGTGGCTGTTTGGTTTGTTGTACTAATTTGTTTAGCGCCGGGCTACTCTGTATCCTTTCCTTTAAAGGGCGTAAAAAGGTATCCCTTATTGCCTTTTTTGAGGTTGCCCATACCGGGGAAAGCAATATGCATACCGGCAACGGCAATTTCATTTTTGATGATGTAGTCCAATACAGCTTCGCGCGTAATAATAGCCGCGGCGGGGTCAACATCGTAAGTTAAGGCTACCTGCGGATAAGGCATTTGAACAGCCATAGCGTGCACAAGGTCGCCCCAAACAATGATTTTTTCTTCACCCGAACTTAACAGGTATAACGTATGTCCGGGTGTGTGTCCGTAAGCGGCAATGGCTTGAATGTTTGGAAGCAGAAAAGCAGCAACATTATTCATTTGATTGGGTTGGAAAAGTTGAAGTTGCCCTTTATAGGCTTTCAGTACCTGGCGCGCACGCTCTCCCCCTTGCGATTTCTCATTCTTCCAATATTTATGTTCAAGTTCCGATATGTATAAATCGGCATTGGGGAACATGAGTTTGCCGTCTTGCAATAACCCGCCTATATGGTCAAAGTGCATGTGCGTGATTAATACAGCATCAACTTGTTCAGGCTTTATGCCCAATGAGAAGAGGTTGTCGAACAAATTAGTACCTATTCCCACATCTACTAATATCAAATTTTCAGGGGTGCGAATGAGATAAGCAGCCACAGCGTTGGGAATAATTCCATCGGGGGCACACTCCTGCAACATTTCGGGAGTAGCCCCTATTAACAGGTCTGGGTTGATTTTTTGTTGCACTTCCGACAGCATAGTTATCTCGCAATCGCCTATCTTATAAGTGAAAATATCCTGGGCAAAAGCCCCTCCCGAAGTAATAAATATACTCGCAAGCAATAGTTGTAGTGTTCTCATCGTTCTCCTTATTTTATAGATGCTACAAAGATACAATTTATTTGTAATTTTTGAAAGTTGCAGTTTTAATTTAAGTACAAAAAATATGCCACGTTTATAATTTTACGACTTCTTTAAGCGCCTTATACCCGCTGCTGCTGGCTTTGAGCGTGGTATTATCTTTTAGATGTATGTGGTATTTATCTTTTTCGTAAAGTTCTATTTTAACGACCCTGTCAACGTTAACGATGCAGGAACGGTGTATGCGGACAAACTGCTGCAGAGGAAGATTTTCTTCGAAATATTTCATCGTTTTTTCTTTCAGGAAAATCCCTTCAGCGGTATGTAGTTTGACATAATCGCCTTCGGCTTTGATGTAGTAAATCTGCTGTATCGGGATAAGGTGAATTTCCCGACGGTCTTTCACCGCCACTCTGCTCAGGCTTTCGGCTGGCGTATGCTGCTCGGCGCGTTCTTTCAACTTTTCAATATGTATCAGCAATTGATATACCAGCATGATGATAATATAAACCAACAGTCCCTCTATAATTTTCCATGGAATGGAGCTATGAAGAAACTCCACATACGCGGGATTGGTTTCCATCAGCCATTGCAGCAGCAGGTAACTGCTGCCTACGCTGAGCAACACAAACAAGGCTGCCAGCAGCATGTTATTGGTAATATAACTGTACCACACAGTAGAACTTCTTCGATTGAAATATACAGGATACCAAAGCGGAATCAGGAAAAAAGCAAAGAACAGATTGAATACGGAAGCATCTAAACAGGCGTACCCAAAAGCTAAACCGTAGATATAATGTACAATCAGCGTTTGTATGACGATGAACCCCGCCATACAAACGCAAAAGAGCATTATAGCCTGATAATTTCTGAGAAGAGGATTACGCATCATTTACATTTTATTTCGCCGCCGCCGAGTACCATTTCGGCATTAATGATTAATGTTTTTTCATTATTTGTTTCGATGCGCGACTTTGGGCGCTTGTCTTCAAAATTTCCCATTACCTGCTGTTGGCGGATTTCAATATACCAATCGGCAGGAACATAAATAGATACGCCGCCGAAAACAGTACGTACTTCAAGCGTATTTACCCTCTCCGCCAGTTCGGCATCGCTAAGGTCTAACTCCATCCCTCCGAAAATACAACTGATTTTTCCGCCTTTAAAATTTTTAATGTCAATTTTCTCTTTCGAGCCGCCAAAAACATACTCTCTGTGTATATAGCCTGCATCTTGTCCGCCGAATGTGGTGCGGTTAGGCGTAACTACCTTGGTTTCCCAACGGGTTTCCCAATGGCAGCAGCCCTTGTTTTTTCCGAATATTGATTTAAAAACGACAATAACACCTATGATTACGAGAATAATAGCCCATCGGTTATCATTAACAAAAGCAAAGGCTTCGATATTTAATTTCGGAAGCAGGAAAAAACTTCCTATCAACATCAGTAAGAGACCAAAACCCCATTTCTGCCGAGAGAAAAGACAAATAAACCCAATACTGATTAAAATCATGGGCCATGAGAAAATAACACACTGGTAATCAGGCGGCAAAATTCCTGCCTTGAATAAGAGAAGTAATACTCCTGCTGCAATAATCAATACTCCGATGAGCATGTTGACACTGTTAAATTTAATTGGTTTCATCATTGAAAATTTTTATTAATTACGCCTCAAAGTTCTGTGTTATTTCGAGTTTGCACAATAGCTTTTCTACAAATCAAGTGCTTGTCCCGACAAACAAGCCTTTTTTCCCGACAAAGATAGGTCTTAAATCATAAATTCTCAACAATATCCGATGCAATCAGCGCCGATTGTCCTTTTTGCGCAGTAGCTTTATCGCCAGCGCTGCCGTGTAGATATACCCCGATAATTGCAGCTTCTAATGGCTGGTAGCCTTGTGCCAGTAATGCGGTAATAATGCCGGTGAGTACGTCACCGCTGCCGGCAGTAGCCATGCCGGGGTTGCCGGTGGTATTAAAAAACGTAGTGCCATCGGGGGTGCACACAGCGGTGTAAGCGCCCTTCAATACCACTATGACCTTATATTGCACTGCAAAAGCCTGCGCTGCCTGCAAGCGTTCCATGCTGTTGGCGTATGCTTGTCGCGACAGGCGTTCAAACTCTTTTGGGTGCGGGGTTAGAATGGTGTTTTCGGGTAAAAGCGTTAAGAACGATTGCCCTAAGGCTAAGATATTCAAGGCATCGGCATCAAGTACTAATGGAACAGTACCGATACGTTTCAATAGCAACCACAAGACCTCTTGGGTTGATGGTGCGGTTCCTATTCCCGGTCCTACGCCTATAGCATTGTAAGTCAATAAATTTTCGGGAACGGAACTAATGATTTTCTCCCCTTCGTCCACACTTACCATTACTTCGGGAAAGGCTGTTTGCAACACTTCTACACCTTTTTGCGGAACATGCACCGTAAGCAAGCCGGCGCCGGAACGCAGGCCGGCGCGGGCAGCCAGCACTGCTGCCCCCATCTTGCCGTAACTCCCGGCAATGAGCAGGGCATGGCCGAAATCGCCCTTGTGGGCAAACTTGCGGCGTTTTTTCAATAGTGCTGTAACAGTATCTTCAGTAATGTAATACCAAGGCGTAAACGTTTGCCTAATATAAGATTCTTCTAACCCTATGGGCAAGACATGAAAAGTTTCCATAAAAATTTCCGATTCCGAAAACATAAAGGCCAATTTCGGAAACTGGAACGACAAAACATGCTGCGCCTTAATTGCAGTAACATCTTTGCTTGATGGACTATCGGCAAACATTCCCGAAGGGATATCAATAGAAATTACCGGCATATTCAAATCGTTAATAGCACTGATAATATCTTTTAACCAGCCGCTTACCGGAGCCGAAAGCCCTGATCCGATAATAGCATCAATGAGCAGGTCGGCAGGTTTTTTCAACTGAAATGCTGTTTTCGAAGAAAGTTCATGAACAGCTACTCCGCTACAAGTTTGTAAGCGATGGAAATTTTCCAAAAAATCCGGCGTACAGCGTTCCGAGAGGCGCAGAATATAAACATCAACGCCTTTCACTTCCTTTATTTTGGAAAGCATACGGGCAATTGCCAAGCCATCGCCGCCGTTATTACCCTGTCCGCAAACAATGGCAAAACTTCGGTCAAAACCAATATGCGCTCCAATCCACTGCACGCAGGCAGTGGCTGCGCGCTCCATCAAATTAACAGAAGAAATGCCGCCATGCTTGATCGTATAAGTATCAGCCTCGCGGACTTGTGAAACAGAAAATATTTTATTGCATAAAGACATAAGATAGAAATTGTTTTACAATGAACAATGTTACCCCTCACTAATCCTGCCCCGAACTTGCGAAGGGGGCACTCGTCACCCGTAACCCGTCACGTCTAATCTCCTCGTAGCTGTAATTTTCAAGAACTGTTCTTCCAAAATTAACTTCTTCTTCCAAATGGACAGCTAAGAAATCTACCCTGCTTAATTTGGCTCGATGAAAATCTACTTGATTTAATTTGGCATGTTCAAAATTAACATCGTTTAGCAGGCTCTCCGGAAATTTAACCCTGTTTAATTTGGCGTCCCAAAATTTACTCCCTAATATTCTGGCATAGAAGAAATTGATATTGTTTAATTTAGCGTCCCAAAAATTGACTTTATTTAATGAGGTAAACGATAAATTGATATCATTTAATTTAGCTTCCGAAAAATCAACCTCGCTTAATGTAGCACCAAAGAAATTGGCATCGCTTAATATAGTATTCCGGAAATCCACCTTGTTTAATTTAGCGTTAAAAAAATTCACTCCATGTAAAAATGTTTCTCGAAGATTTTTTTTACAATCATCAAAAGCTGGTGGCTTGTTTTCACTTTTTTTAAATAGAAAGTCTAAGAGTGTTTGAATTTCTTTGGAAGGTTTTTCAATATACTTTTCTTGATAATTTTTATCGCTTGTAATGGTGCGAACATGCCTGCAAAAAACCTCACAAACAGGGCGCAAATATTCCTCAGGGTGCTTATTTGCAAGAAGATACAGGTCGAAAGCTCCGGATATACGGGTAGATTGGTTTTCATTTCCTAATAGCTCTACGTTCGAAGAAAAACGAGTATTGAGAATTTCTTTTTCTTGGGTTTGTACTGTTTCTTTTCTTCTTTTAAATAAAGAAATAATATAGTCCATAAACCCTCTTCTTCTATTTTCTATGATTTTTTTTTTGCCTTTTTTCATCGAACAAAGATAGTGATTTTTTTATACTATAACCGCAACCTCTATTTGATGTAGATTATAATTATATAGCGAAAATGCAAGGCAAACAATTATAGCAACAAGGCTTTTGACGTAAAAACGACAATTTTTTAACATTTTTTACACATTTTGATGTGAATTTGAAGCTTAAGCTACATTTTTTTGTGGTTAAAAACTTGCAAACATCATAATTAGCTCCTTACCTTTGCATCGTGAAATTATTAAATACTTAAAATATCTTGTTATGAAAAAAATTATCTTATCAGTTATTCTTTGTTTAGTTTTTGGCTTTGCTTCGGCACAAGCAAAAGACACTACTATTATTTTTGACAAGTTAGTGCATGATTTCGGTAATATTGCACAAGGTTCCGGCTTGCATAGCTGTAAGTTTGAGTTTACCAATACCGGAACGGAGCCGATTGTTATTTATCAAATTCAGGCTTCTTGCGGCTGCACAGCTTCGAGTTGGACAAAAGAGCCGGTGGCTCCGGGTGAAAAAGGCGAAATATCAGCCACTTACAATCCGGGTGGAGCAGTGCCTTTTGATAAAACGCTAACCGTACTTTCCAACGCTACTCCTTCGTCTATAGTATTGCGTGTTAAGGGAGTAGTGGTCGCAGCGCCCAAAGAGTAAAAAATCATAAATAATAAATCCGGCATTTTCAAAATGAATTTGCCGGATTTACCTATTCCTAAGTTTAACCTTTTACCCTACTTTTTCGGCCTTTCAATAAGATAGGCAGCAATAAGCCCAAGGCCGCCAAAGGTAAGAATACAGCCAAAAGATAAGAAGTCGAACATGAACAAATGTCCTTTCATATAAGAGTTTAAGGCGATGCTTAGGCCTAAAGCCACAAAAAAGCCCAAACCCAAACCGCAAAGCAAGCAGCCAATCTTCAATCCCGAAAAAATCCCACCCGAACTTTTGAACGAGTTTAATTGGGTGAGGTCAACTGATTGATTTTGAGAAAGTTTTTCTACTATCGTCAAACGTTCGCGACGATGTACGAAAAGTTCAATAATCCAGTAAAAAGTGATAAAAACCACCGGTACAATAATAATAGATGTCATAATAAATATTGTTTAAATGTTTAACTTTGTTTGCCCTTTTGACGCAACCATGCAAAAAAGGTTACAAAAAAAATCTGTAACCTTTACAAACTTTTAGCGTCAAAAGAAACGAGATGGAAGCACAACGCGAAAAAGAACTTATTCAACAGGTACTGCAAGGCAAGGCTGACGCCTTTACCCCATTGGTTGACGCCTACAAAGACCATGTATTTA
>Ga0209737_10003530_pt1 | contig 10916 bp, 9 predicted proteins | sample TergutCu122P3_FD_187284 | JGI IMG/M metagenome (GOLD analysis project Ga0209737, IMG submission 187284) | Cubitermes ugandensis P3 segment gut microbial communities from Kakamega Forest, Kenya - Cu122 P3 (SPAdes) (version 2) | ecosystem: Host-associated > Arthropoda: Insects > Digestive system >...
CCCGCCCCAACAGTTCGGCGCCCACGCCGATATCCAAAATCTTTCCCGTCCCGCGCACAACCGAACCGGCATAGACCTCGCCGGCGCCCGAAAACAAAACGGCGCCTACGCCCCTGCTCGAAAGATCGAGCGCCATGCCAAACGCGTCGCCCTCGAACTCCAGCAGTTCGCCGTACATGCTGCGGCCAAGACCGTTTACGTGCACGACGCCGTCGGTACAGCTCTGCACCGTGCCGTAGTCCGATACTTTGGCGACGCCCGCCATATCCCTTAGCCGGTCGCGCATGTGTTCGCCGATCGACAGCGCGTGGGGCTGTGCAGCCCCGCTCTCTATCGAGCACATCACGTCGGGGTCGGACGCGATACTCGTCTTGATATCCTCGAGCTTGGTGAGGATACTCATGTCGTAGAGTTTGCCGTCCACAAAAGCGGTAAACCCGCCGATCAAAGACGGGTCTTCCTCAAACGTAACCTCTATTTCGTCGTCTAGCAGAACCTCGAAACGCCGCCGCAGGACATCCTTCGACTTGGATGAAACCGGGCCGGCTGTCACTATCCTCGCATGCCGCATGATCTATGACCTCGCCTTTTCCGCAAAAAACGCATCGATCGTGCCGCGGTTGTCGGCTTCGGAAACTTCGCGGCCCAGTATCTCGCTCGCAAGTTCGATCGACATATCCGCAATTTGGCCCTTCAGCGCGTCGATCGATTCTTTGCGTTCGGTCTGTGCCTGTTCGCGCGTTTCCGCCAAAATTTTCTCGGCATCGCGTTTCGCGGCGTCGATCGTTTCGGCCGCCGAAAGGTCGGCTTTTTGCGCGGTAACAAGCGCAGCCTCGTGCGCCTCTTTTTCCGCGTTTTGCACGTGCGCCTCATACGAGGCTTTGTATTCCTCGGCCTCGGTGCGTGCGTGTTCTGCATCGCTCAGATTCTTTTCTATCCCCTGCGCTCTTGCCCGTAAAAACTTGTTGATGGGTTTATACAGGACGAGCCTGAGCAGGATATACAAAACAAAAATATTTATGATATGTATCACAATATCTGTCGGATTAAGATCCATAACGAATTCCTTTCATCAGCTCGCGAACATCATGATCAAAGCCGTAACAAACCCATAGATAGCGGTCGATTCGGTGAGCGCGAGGCCCAAAAGTAAAATAGAATTGATCTTGCCCGAAGCCTCGGGCTGGCGCGCCGTCGCCTCAACGGCCTTGGACGTGGCAAAACCCATCATGATACCGGCCGCCATACATGGCAGCAAGCACAGCGCAACTGCGATCTGTAACATAGAAATTTCCTCCAAATTGTAGTAAATTATATTTTAAATAAACAAGCTGTTTACTCGGTGGCTTCTTTGATGAACGTGAGGGTCAGGGTCACAAAAATGAAGGCCTGTATCAGCGGATGAAAGATGTTGAAATAAAGCCCAACAACGCTTGGGATCGCCACCGCGCTGTTTCCAAGCGCGCTGTAGAGCAGCTCCATCACGATCATGCCGCCCAGCATATTGCCAAACAGACGGCACGCCATCGAAACGGGAAGCGCCATATCGCTGATGACCCGCAGAGCGAAAACGGCCGGCGTCGGATTGGCGAGCGCCTTTAATCGCCCCGCCACACCTTTTTGCCGGATACCGTAAAAGTTGATAAGGATAAAGGTTGAAAACGCCAGCGCAAAGGTCATTGTGATATCAGTGGTGGGCGCGCGGGCGCCGAACAGTTCGACAAAAGCGCTCGCCACCATAAAAGCCGCAATCGAAAAGATATAGGCGCTCAGGCCGTCGCCCAAGCCTCCCGTTTGACTGTCGGTGTAACTGTTGACCCCGTCTACAAACAGCTCAAGCACATTTTGTATGCCTTTGGGCACAGTGCGCATCCGGGGTATCACAAAGACACGGAGCAGCACGGCCGCAAAAACCAGCACGGCCATAACGACCCACGTCGTGATGACGGTGGTGCTTACCTGAAAACCCGCTATCACCAAATCCGAGCGCGGCGGCGATATCTCCACCGTGAAGGCTTTGTGCTGCGCCGGACCCAAAACAAGCGGCAGCAGTTTGACCACAAACAGCCATATGCCACCAACCGAGAGTATCAGGCCAAGCTTTGCACGCCGCGAAACCTTTTTGTTGTCGGGTGCGGTGTGCAGCTTTCGTTTGTTGACAAAGCGAAGCAGCGTGCCCGCAAGCGCGATCAGTGCGCCTGCCGCCGGCACCGCCCAATTCTTTATCCAATCGCCCGTCATATCGCATCCCCTTTAGACCGAGGCTCGGCGTCACTCCGACCGCTCACTTTCTTCATGGTCGCGGCTGACATAAAAACTGACCCGACAACAAGCACTGCCGCCGCCGCAACACCGGCCCGATAGAGCTCGTCGGGTGCCCACAAAGCGCACGGCAATAAAAAAACAGCCAGCACCGCAATCTTTGCAAATACTACCCATACCTTTATAGATCCGGTCGAAATCCCGTTCACCAGCAAGTGCAATAACAACAACTCTATCGCGCCGCATACCGATCCCACAATATAGCCGATCATTAATCCACGCCTCAATCTCAACGATCTTTTATTTTATTGATTAGCTCCCGTCATTATATGCCTATGTTATGCACTTTTCAATGTATGAATTGCACAAATAATCCGCTCTTTTATCTGCTCTATTTATCAAAAATAACCAACTGACTCTATGTATTAATACACTAAACGCGGCGGCGCATAGCTATTTTACAGATATTATTGTGCTGTGAGGCTGATTTTCATGGAGTTGAGAAAAAAGCCGTAATTCCGCGCAAAAAAGCATAAAACAACCCGTCGGAAAGCCTTGTTTTTTCACTTGACTTCATATTATACAAGCATGTATTATAAGATTGTAAATCGATTTATCCGCAGCAACCAAGCCGCACCACGAAAAGGGAAAGAATAAAGAAGATGAAAAACACTATAAAGAAGATCACGCTTTTATTGTGCATCACAGCGTTAATTGTTTGTCTGGCAGCTTGTTCGCCGCTTTTGACTCTTGTTGACGTTTCGTTTGACGAAGAAATTTATCATGTCGCAGTGGGGACGACAGTGCAGCCCGGTTTCAGCGTCGAAGCACAGCTGTCGGGCGAGCCTGTATACGTCACTTATAAAAACGGATCGATACAGATATTGGATGCAGACGGCGAGATCGTCGCGACAAAAAAGAGTAAACGCACGCTCGAAAATGTATCGATAGAATGGATCAGTGAAGATAGTTCTGTCGCGGTTGTAGACGGAGACGGAACGGTAAAAGCCGTGTCGGAAGGCACGACGGTCATAAACGTTTATATTTCATGCGGCAAGGAATCGATAGACGCACGTGTCGCGGTCGAGGCCGGCATACCCGTCACACAACTCGAAACGGACGAAGATGTCACGATGTATGTGGGAGAAGCCAAACAACTGATCGTAGTAATCACGCCCGAAGACGCAACCGATCAGATAATAGAGTTTGTCTCGCAAGACGAGATGATTGCCGTTGTGGACGACATGGGGATGGTCACCGCTCAATCAGAGGGCGAAACGGAAATTATAATCACAAGCTGCGACCGCTTTTCGGACACGCAGATGACAGTTTCCGTTCTGATAAAGGTGCAGCCGTTCAGCTCAGGTTCGGGCAGCGGCGCCGCCATGCTGCAGGAACTTTTGGGTCTGATCAACACAGAACGCGCCGCGCAGGGATTGTCGCCGCTTAAATGGAGCGAGTCTCTGGCCAAAGCCGCTTCAATCCGTTCACAGGAGATAACCGAGGTGTTTGATCACGTCCGCCCCGACGGTTCTTCGATTTTCAGCCTGGACAGTTCTATCAGGGGAGAAAACATCGCGTTGGGCTACTCCTCTGCGCACGCGGTGTATACCGCCTGGATGAACAGCCCCGGGCATCGGGCTAACATTATGAACCCTTCATACACGATAATCGGCATGGGATATGCCTACGGAGGCCGCCACTACTGGTGCCAGCTGTTTGGTTAGGAGCTAAAGCTTACAAGAAACTTGTAAGCTTTTTTGTTTTGACGCGATTCCGTAAAAGTCAATGCTGTGCGGCGCTCGGTTCAAACAAGTTTTCGGCTGTTTTTAAAGAAACCGTCCCACGGGTCTTTGCGGGCCAGCCTCTTTAAAGCTTGATCCATATTAATTCCGCCGGGCGCGACGGCGTCGAGCTCGCGCCACGATATCGGCATAGATACGGGCGCGCCCCGCCTCGCGCGCACCGAATAGGGCGCAACGCTTGTTGCGCCGCGGCTGTTTCTGATCCAATCGATAAATATCTTACCTTTGCGAGAGGCCTTCCGTACATTGCTTGTGTAGCGGTCGGGCCATTTTTCTTCCATGACTTTTGCGATATTCTTGGCAAAATCAGAAAACTCTCTCCAGCTCGCGGTCGGCTTTAGCGGTACGACAACGTGATATCCTTTGCCGCCGCTTGTCTTGAGATAGGACACGAGCGAAAGCTCATCCAAAATACTCTTTAAATCCCTCACTCCCCGTCTGACTTTTTTTAGATTCATACCTTCGTCGGGGTCGAGGTCAAAAACCATAATATCGGGCCTTTCCAAATTATCCGCGCAGCTGCCCCAAACATGAAACTCAAGCGTGTTCATCTGCACTTCGGATATAAGCCCGAACACGTCCGGGATATAAAAAAAGTCACTGGTATCTCCGGCGCTGTTCTCGAGCGGCACCGCGACGATCCCTTTGCTTCCGGCGGCGGGATGCTTTTTAAAAAAGCAATCGCTCGCCGCGCCCTCGGGACAGCGGATCGCGCTTATCAGCCTGTTGTCCAGATAGGGCATCATGCGTTTCGCGACTTTTCGATAGTATTTCGCGACGTCCTCTTTTGTTGTTTTGGGTTTGTCGAAAATTATTTTATCGGGACTTGTGATCTTCACCTTTTCAACGACGCATTCATTCGCGCCCGGCGCCGGCCTGCCCGTTTTTTTGCGGGACGCCGGCTTCGCTTTTTTATCTGCATCGTTCACGTCTTTATCCTCCCTCAATCCCAAAAAAACCGCATGCCGTAAATGCCCGTCCTTCGTCCATTCGGCGAATCTGATTTCGGCTGTAAAGCGCGGTCTCAGCCACACTATTATCTCGTTGCTTCTCGGTTTGGGCGCCTCCTTAAAAGCAGCCGTCTTTCTCGTTATCCCCTTAAACTTGTGTTCCAGATCATTACCCGTGCGTTGTGACATCCCTCCCGCACGCCCGACATATTTCCATCTGTCATCTTCCAGGACGCCCAGGATCACAGAACTTATTCCGCTTGTTTTTTTATTCGACCGGGTATAGCCGCAGATAACAAACTGCTGCCTCGTCTCGCATTTGATCTTTATCCAGTCGCCGTTTCGCGTGCCGCTGTATGTCGAATTCGCCTTCTTGCCAATCACACCCTCAAGCTTCATCCTGCACGCCGCTTTGAGGCTTTGCCGTCCCTTCCCCTTTACATGGGCGCTGTAAAATAAATTGGCGGGCGCGTCCTTCATGAGCTTTTTGAGTATCTCCTTTCTTTCGATCAACTGCCTGTCTCTTAAATCCACGCCATCGAGCGCGAGGATATCGAAGACGATATAGCGCAAACTTTTTTTCTCAGGATTCCTGATATAATTTTGCAGGGCCTGAAAGTCGGTTTTGCCGTCGCTGTCCATAACCGCCATCTCTCCGTCCAAAATCATCGCACGGCTGTCTGCCCACTCCCTAAGCGATTGTGCCGCTGCTTTAAATTTTTTCGTGTAATCGTGTCTGTTCCGCGTGACAAGCCGAACAGCATCCCTCTCTATAAAAGCGAGTATCCGATAGCCGTCATATTTCACTTCATAGACCCAGTCACCGCTCTTTGGTACGGTGTCGGCCAGTTTTGCAAGCTGCACATCGGCGCTTTTGAATGGATTTTTTGCCGCTTCACTGTCCTGGCCTCGCTCGATTTGAGACATAGTCCGGCCCGTCCGGACGCTTGACTTAAAGTTTTCGATACCGGCCGACTTTTTGGCGTATTCGTCGTCTTCTTTGACAAGTAGCCAGTTGTCATTTTTGTCGTTCGGCTTCGCTTTCATTCGAACGAGAGCCCAGCTTCCCTTTAATCGTTTGCCCTCCAAAACAAATTTGAGCGACCCTTTGCCGAGGCCCTGACCCGCATCTCCCCGAGGCTGCCACAATCCTTCATCCCATATCATAACCGTCCCGCCGCCGTACTCGCCTTTTGGGATCGTTCCCTCAAAATTCCGGTAATCGAGCGGATGGTCCTCAACTTTTACGGCAAGCCTCTTGTCGCCGACATTAAAGGACGGACCTTTTGGCACCGCCCAGCTCACAAGCGCGCCGTTCCATTCAAGACGCACATCAAAGTGGTCTCTGCTCGCGATGTGGTGCTGCATAACAAACCTCAGCTTTTTTGAGGACCTTTGTGCTTTTCCCTTGGGCTCGCCTGTCTTTTTAAAATCTCTCTTTTTATTATAACTTTCAAGTTTCTCCGCCATAGTGTCACACTCTTCTATAGTTTCTCTTTTAATGTATTTTTTGAGAGATTATAGTAAGTTATACGCGGCTGATTTGAAATGCCGCTTTATGGCATAAAAAACAGGAAGTGTGAGTTTATTTCAACACTTCCTGTTGCGCTCAATGCCGCAATTTAATTCGCGCGAAGCGCGTACATTCGCTGTTCACTGCCCACTAAATTATCTATCTTCCGCTCGGGTGCATTTTTTTGTATCTGCTCAACATGAGCGCGACGGCGACAATAGCCGCGACAAATCCAAGCTGGATCAAGATCCCCTCGTGAATCGCGCTTTGAACAGGGGCGGTGACAACAGACGTTCCCGCCAAAATGTTGTTGATATTAATATACCAGTACACCGGCAAAAACTTAGAGAAGGTCAAAAGCGTGCTCGACATCAATTCCTGCGGGACAAACACGCCGCACAAAAACGCCATGCCAAGACTTACGATGTTTGAAAATATAGTCACAAGCAAACTGTTTTTCGAGAGTATTCCGGTGAGAAACGAGAGACTTGCGGCCACGGCTATAAGAGCAAGGCTGTTAAGTAAACAGTAGAAACCGTGGACACTGAGCATGTCGTCGGGATAGACAACCAGCGCAACGGCTGTGAATATGATCCAGCAAGCCACCGCGAAGACCACGCCGCCAAGGATGAGTTGGGTATTTTTTTGCCTCAGCTTGAATGCCGAACTCTCTGTTCTTCTCAGGATTTCTTGCCGGTTGAACGCGACCATGATGGGCCCCATCGCGCTTATCGAAATCCCGATAAATATATAGGATAGATATTGATAGAAAAAATAAATCGGTTTTGTCTCTCCGGAATATCCCTTTGCCATCTCGACCTCGGCATGCGCCTCGATGCTCGAGTTCGTCATCTCGATAGCTTGCTCCAAAGTAAATCCCGAGCGCAGACACACGTTTATGTTGCGGAGATACTGATCGATCTGCATATCTATATACACACCCACGCTCGAGCCGGGAACCTTGATGTTTTCAAGCTCTACATTTAAATCCCCCGATAACAGGCTTTGTTCAAAACCTTTTGGAACGATCAGGATATACTCCGTGTTGCGGTAATAGAGTTCGTCCTGCAGGCGCTCCTTCTCGTCGGGCAGCTCGACGATTTCGTGCTGGATCCCCAAATACTCTTTCAGCGCGTTGCCCATTCGGCCGCCGTCCCTGTCGATCACAGTCACATTGACAGACGCTTCGGTAAAGTTCAGCTCGTCGCTGTAAGCGGCCGATTCGCTTAAAAAGAAGGCTAGAAATATAAATATACCGACATACATTATTATCGAAGGAATATTCTTCTTTATGATCTGAAGTATACATTTAAATACTGGCATACTTTTCCCTCCTCATTATCAAGATGCTTGTGACGCACATCAGCGCCGCGATGACGAGCAAGCTGATGATGTTTCTGAAATACCTGTTGTGATTATCAAAAACATTAAGGCAATAAAACGCGTCTTTCAACAGTGCCGCCGGATTGATGCGGTTGATTATCGGCGCTTTGTGCTCGATGATATCCCCCATGTCGCCGTACATCATTCCTGCGAGGAAGCACAGGAACACCCCGCTCATAGCGACTATAGTTTCCTTAAATCCTCTCCCCGTTTTCAAAACGATGCCGACCGTCGATCCAAACGCCACGCCGGTTAAGGTGCCGACAAACGAGGTCAGCAAAATGAACCCGATCTGATTCCCGAAATCGATTCTGAGTGCGAACACAAGATACGCGAGAAGGATCAAAACATTTATGAACTGCATAGTGACCCCCGCGAGAAAGTCGCCGAGCATTAGCTTCATCTTTTTTGTAGGAGCAACGCAGCGCCTGATCCCCAGCGACGATAAATTGGCCTGCAGCGTCATCGTGTTGTCCAGCCCCGTGAAACCGCCGTACATGCACGCCATAGCGATAAGGACATAGAAGTACTGCGCTATAGTATCCACGGCGGCGTTGCTTATAAATACTTCTTTATTTAAGCTGATGTCCTGAGAAGCCGCCTTTATCGCGGCCTCGAGTTGCTGGGGACGCTCCTCCGCTATCGCCGTGATCGTGTGCTCTATCTGCAAATATTGATCAATAATGCTTTTCAGGATGCTTTCGTTGATGCCTTTCCCTTTCACAGCGAGAGTTATCGTCTCGTCTATCTTAATTATTCCGTCGACCTCGCTGTTTTCTAGTAACGCCTCGGCCTCTTTCAGCGTAGTGTACTTGACGTCGAGATACTTCGCGTCCTCTTTGGCGAGCTCGTCGAGCATCGCTTTGAAATTGTCGCCCTGCTCGGTGGCCTTCACCTCCACCACCGCCACGGGAATAGTGTTTAGGATCTCTGTCGAGTTGATGATATTCCCGAAAGAAAGGTAAAAGAAGGTGCCCAGGATCACCGGAAACGCAAGACACCAAAAGAGCTGGGCGCGGACCCTAAGCAGATTGATGATCCTGTATTTGTATATAAAAAACATAACGCCTATCCCCCTAATCTCTCAATTCGGTTCCGGTGATTTCCAGAAATACGTCGTTGAGTGTCGGAAGCTCCGAAAACACTCTGCCCACCGATACATTCTTTTGCTGCATCAACTGTAATATCCTGACCACGTTGTGGCGGCCGCCCGAGCACTGCACCGTAAGCCGGTTGTCTTTGTAAGACACTTGAAAAACGTGTTTGAGCCGTTTTATCTCTTCTATAATTTCCAGATCCAGATCAAGTGCTTCGATGCGGATCGTCTCTCCCGTTTTGATCATCATCTTAAGCTCTTCCTTGCTGCCCATCGCCAGGTTTTTACCTTTATCCATGATGACTATGCGGCTGCAAATCTGTTCTACCTCCTCCATGTAATGCGAAGTGTAGATCACCGTCGCGCCCTGTTTGTTGAGCTGCATTATCCCCTCGAGAATGTTGTTTCTGCTCTGCGGGTCAACCGCGACAGTGGGCTCGTCCATGATGATCAATTTAGGTTTGTGCGCGATACCGCACGCGATATTGAGCCGGCGCAACAGGCCGCCCGACAGTTTTTTGGGCAAAAACTTTTTGTAATCCTGAAGTCCCACAAACTCTATCGCCTGCTCTATCAGTTCTTTTCTCTCGGCTCGGTCTTTGATATAAAGCCCGCAGAAGTAATCGATATTCTGGTACACCGTCAGCTCATCGAACACCGCCACGTTTTGAGGCACAAGCCCGATATCGCGTTTTGTGTCGTAGCTGTGCGGCGCCATAGGCTTCCCAAAAACCTCAATCGTGCCCTTGTCGTATTCAAGCAGCGCCAGGATGCAGTTTATAGCCGTGGTCTTGCCCGAGCCGTTTGGGCCAAGCAGTCCCAGAACTTCCCCCTCCTTGATCTCCAGGTGAAAGTGGTCGAGCGCTATGAGTTCCTTATACCTTTTCACCAAATTCTCGACCAGTACTACTGTGCGTTCCATTTTATATCCCCTTTCTGTTTCTGTTTTACAACAACGCGTGTTGAGGCGGCAAGAGTTGAACCCGCGATGCCCAAAACATTGAAAATTTGCGTCTTTTCGCGCTTTTTCGCTTGTCATACGAAAGTATGGCTGCACTCAAAATCACAAAAACCCATCAAATTATTCTGTGTTTTGGGTGCTTGTAGTTTTTCCGGAGCGGATTTTTGTCCAGACCACGAAAAGGCCGCAGGTAATACTTTCCGTATTGACAAGGGTTTTGAGAAAGCTTGGGCGTAAACCCTCCCGCAAAAACCGTCGTGTGTTCAACTCTTGCCGCCTTATGCTATAATTTTATTGTCTTTTTGTTATTTGCGCCAGTGTAGAGTGTCAGAACTTTTACATGACAAATGTCACGTCGGCGCAGAACGGAGAAAATATTTTGCCTATAGTACAAAAATCCGTCTTGTTTGCCGGCGGCGTTATACTGCTCGCGTGGCAGCCGTCGGGCGCGCTGTCGGTGGCGGCTTTTTTGGTCGCGCTCGCGATTGGCAGCTTCCATACCTATTTCGAGGACAAGCCTTTGTTTTTGTCCGTTTCAGGCACGGCATATCTCGCGCTTTGTCTTTGGGATGTGCGCTTTGGCCTGTTCATTCCCCTGTTGATGTACGAACTGTTCCGCAGCAGAAAATGGACGCTTTGCGCGCTCTGTGTCGGGGCCGCGGCATACACACTGCGCGAACAGTATTTTATTCTTTTCTCTGTATTGACGCTGTGCGCCGTCTCGTTTTTGTTCCAGCATCAGACGTCGGAAAACGCCGAGCTTGAAGCCAGCCTGAAAACAACGCGCGACAACAGCGCCGAGCTGACCACGGAACTTAAGAACAAAAACCGGCACCTCATGGAAAAACAGGACTATGAAATCTATCTCGCCACATTAAAAGAACGCAACCGAATAGCCCGCGAGATGCACGACAACGTGGGGCACATGCTTTCGCGGTCGATTTTG
>Ga0209737_10003531_pt1 | contig 10910 bp, 7 predicted proteins | sample TergutCu122P3_FD_187284 | JGI IMG/M metagenome (GOLD analysis project Ga0209737, IMG submission 187284) | Cubitermes ugandensis P3 segment gut microbial communities from Kakamega Forest, Kenya - Cu122 P3 (SPAdes) (version 2) | ecosystem: Host-associated > Arthropoda: Insects > Digestive system >...
TGTTCAAGATCGATTTATAACCTAAAGATCGATACAATCTACACGTATGATACACCATTCGATAGAGTTTTCCTTCAGCTTTCAAACGGTATAAGACATTTCATGCCATCTACTGACAGAAAGCTAGAATTACAAGCAAAAGACATCGATGTCTCAACTGACTGGCAGCCGGCTGTGTGTTCCAATGGGTTAAGTTACTTGCTTCACATTGAACTGAATGTTTATTAAACTGCATTGTCATATGAGGAATGCTTTATCAAGAATTTCTGAAAATTTTCCATTCAGAAGTAAAATACTAACTACTTAGGTTTATTTTGAAGATGCATGTGTAGGAATGTTTTAAGTAAGAAGCTGGATGGTTTAACATTTCTAATTAAAACATATTTCCATACATTTATGTAAAAGTCCTACTGTTCAGAGATTAGACAAGAACATTATTCATGTAACATGACTGGCATTTTGAAGTACTGTAACTTTTAATTGTAGTTGCCTTTTGTCATACAAATGACAGATTTTGTGTTTTTTTAAGCAGGGTATTCTCATTATGCGAAGAATTAAATTGATGATTAATACTGTGTATAATAAAATGATAAGTGATTAATTACTCATGGTGTATCTTATGCATTTATAACTTCTATGATTTCAGGCTGGAAGCTGATGTTAAGAGACTAAAGACTGATCTTCAGTCTAGTAGACAGTTGGAGCAGGATCTCCGTAGTCAAATAAATACATTGATCTCTGGTGAGAAGAGTATTAAAAGTGAGCTGACCCAACTGCAACAGGATAATGATGACTTACAGTCAAAGTGAGTAGTGAAAGTGAAGAATAGTCTTTACTTCAGTTATGTTATGAAATATGCTGTCTTCCATAGCTGCAAGACAAATAAGAACAGTGTCGTTATAGATTAATTGCTGCCACCTGCATAATTTGGACTCATTCAACATTAATACTTTTATTTGAACTCCCAAATGTACATAACATAAATGTTTGTAATGATGATTTCTTATGGCAGATAAGCAACTCCCAGTTGATACGTAACTATAAAATACACGTTCTAGCAGGTTCTAACCACGTCCATGTATGGACCTATATGAACTCCCTCCAGCAAAACAAAAGAACGATTAGGCATACTTCTAAGCTTAGAAGCAGAACTGGTATATGGGCTCTGAAATATCTTTGACACCCTTAAAAATTTTTGTACCTCAGGTAATTCTAAGAATTTCTTGGAACCTTTCGAAGTGTGGCTTCACTGGCCCTGCATAGTGCCCTGAGGATGTATGGAGATGTGGACCACTTCAAATAAAGATTATGTGAATAACTCTCAACAATGATGTGAGAAGGAATGGTGACTGAAAGACTGGAGGTTTCTGTCAAGGCCAAAAATGTTGTAGCTGGAATGGAGATAAGCCTCTGACTTAATAATGAATCTCGATGAGTCCTGGAGTATACTGCCGCAACGTAATTACATTGCTTCTGTTTGAATAGGAAATTGTAATTGAAATTTACAGTCTAAAAATTATTAATGTGCATAAAATTGTGAAAATTTTTTAACTACGTGAACAAAATCTTAATGCTAATCTAAAGTTTGAGCCTGGAATTGAATTATCAACCTGAAATTGTAGGTAGGCATAATGCAACATAACTGTCTTAAGTATTGCCTTGTTTATCATGTATGTGAAAAGCTAAGTTTGGATTTGAACATGTTTCTGTGGCATTGAAATGAGTTGTTTTTTTACCCTTTTGGCTGTTATGCATTTTCGTCACTAAGTAGATGCCTATGTGACCTCTGATATCATTTTTGGTTTTGGTTTCTTGAAGTTGAAGCTGTGTTAGAGCACATTTTTTGAGGATTCTCAAGTTACCCATGTCATTCGTTATCCCATTCTATGTGAATGTTTCCTATTTGATGCTGCTTGACCTTGTCATCTGTTAAATGGTACAAGGCTTAGATATGCACTAGTCTACATTATGTGATAGAATTACGTTGTACTAAGTAACTTAGCAAAAGAGTATGCTCAGGTAGTTGTATGAGTGGAAGGCATTTATTTGAATTGCTTATGCAGGCTGCATGGTCTGGTGACTGCTCGTCAAATGGACAAACAAACCATTTCTCAGCTGGAACGCCGGCTGCAGGAAGAACGTCGTTTGCGAAATTCCTGTGAAGCACAGTTGGCTGCCGAACGAAAGGCCAAGAAAGCAGAGGAGGCAGCAGCAGCTCGAGCTGTTGCCATTGCAGCTGCTGCAAACAAGTAATCTCAGAACTAGAGTAGACATGGGAGAAAGATGAAATATATGGAATGTCTGGTGGCTTTATATTGTTGCAGGCTCTTTTTTTCTGGGATTAGCCTAGTCAGAAATACCATGTACATGGGCCTGATTCTCAGTCGCTGTGGAGCTGGATATTTCAGATTCAGCAGGATTTTAGGAGGCATCACTAAACTTTATTAATAAATAATGTGAATGCACGGTTCAGTTACATAACAATTCTGATTGTACACCTAAAGTTTGGATATACAAACTGACTTGTTATACCTTGGAGTGTGTAACCTTATATACTCGTAGAATGTTGGGGGTCAATTGTGTTGTCCAGTGTCAACATTTCAGTGTTTTACTTTTTCTCCCTACATTTTTTTTTTTTGTAATACCATACCAATCTCCATATGAACATGTCGATATGTTCTCATTCATTCATGCTGAAACTACAACAGGAAAAATAGCTTTGTTAGCACTGACAGCTGGACCATGTTCATATGACATTTATATTGGGGAATGACCTCAGGAATGAAATTCTGAAATATTGATTTATATTCACAATTTTATAAACCCAACTGATTGTTACTGTAGATTTGTCAGTGTGGGTTTCTTGACACATGCATGTGGACCTGTGTGAGGTCATCGTCACTGCCATTCCTTTTATTAGCTTCATATCAAGGCCAGTATGAATTTGTCTGTGATGTACATGAGAAGATTTTTAATTGCCTTAAAATTATTCATTCAACCAAATTTCTTGCCTGGATATCCAGCGTAGTTAATTATGTGCTATAATATATACTTACAGCTTTAATACACTGAATTTTTTCATATGTACCTCACTATCACTATCTGCTGTTGTATTAGTCGTCTGCCATTGGTTACATCCCGAGTTAAGGCGAGTTCTCATTGGTACATAAAATATTTGTAGAATCTCATTTGGGTAACATTTTTACAATATGTAAAAGTACTGTAAAACATTATTAGTTCAGAAGAGGTAAGGCATAAAATTCTTGAAATTGGAGTTGAATCCACAATAAAAGTTCCAGAATTGATGACTATTAGGCCTTGTGGGTGTTTGAAATATGAAAGCGATGAGCTGATTGTCCATTGGAGGTACAGTAATGTAGTGGTTGTATCTGTAATAAGATTTTTTCCCCTCCACTTGGTGCAACAGCCCCCAGTGGGCCAGGGCCCCCTCATCTGTAATAAGATGGTATACTATAATTAAACATTGTGTGTAAGAAAATGTAAGGCATAAGGAGTGTGAGAAAAGTAAATTATGTTAGAAATTATACTTACATTGATGTGTTATTCTGTATAATTTTGTTGAAATACAAAGTAACTTCATCAAATATAATATGATATGGTATTCACAACATACTGAGTGGATCACTTTCAATCACAGGCATATATCAGCGTGAGTATTTTGCTGTGGACTATCACATGCTCCAACCACTGAGTAGAAATGTGTCTAGTATCCACAAAAGTGCACCCATAAGTTTGCATTTGTTGTGGGCTCATGTAGTCTGTCTATGAAGTGGTCAAATATAGTGACTGGTAAGGATGGTATGAGGGTGGTGCGAGGGGGAATGGTAGGAATTGAGGGCATAAGGAAAAGAGAAAATGTATAAGTGTAGGGTAGGGATGTTGAGTCTTTTCCTGTTGGTGATAATTTTGAATATTTTGTAGATCAGATAGTGTGTTTATCAGTAACTTGATTGTTAAATGTTGCTTCAATATAAATACAAAATCTTTCTCTGGTATCTAAGTGGATACCTTTTTTGTTAAAAGGTAATATGCCCATTATGCTCTCCATGGGACCAAATATATGGCTGTCTTCGAGTAAGTGTTATGCGAATTTTGATGAAATGGTCAAATGTTTTTACTCTATCCCTATTGAACTATCGGCTCATCACCCACATGGCGTTGTAGTCATCAGTTCTGAAACTTTTATTGTGGATTCATCTCCAGTTTTAAGAATTTTGTGCATTACTTTTTCCTAACTAATAATGTTTTACAATACTTTTACATGTTATAAAATTGTATCCCAAATGAGATTTGTACAAATATTTTCTGTAAGGACGAGATCTCGCCTGTAAGTTTTATTATCGAATGTATGTGTATAGCTATGTGATTTCCTTCTTTTTCACTTCTGAAATACAAAGCCTGATGAAAATTGTTTTACACAACCAAAACATGTATCTTTCTTGATCACTTTATGTTGTTTATTTATTAGTATGTTAGTGGCATTACTGGCATTATGAGTACATGAAATGGTTCTATATGACACTCAGCTCTGTCATGCAAAGGATATCATAAGGTGCTGAGGGATTATATAACTTAGTTTGAATGTGTATTGTTATAGGAATGAGTGCACAGAAAGTTGTCGAGCCAGGCGACGTGACCTGGAAACAGAGGGTAAACAGCTGCGACGGGAACTCAAACTTAAAGATGATAGGTACCTGGCAGCTGAGAGAGAGATGCAGGTGAATTGAAGATTCCTGTGAACACTGTATTTGGCTGATTAATACTGACTGTTGTTCTACACGAGTACTGTTTGTAAATTTACAGAGCCTGCGACAGTACAAAGAAAGTCATAATGAGACAGAAATATTGATGTCAGCTCTGTCTGCTATGCAAGACAAGAATGCTCATCTAGAAAACAGTCTCAGTGCAGAGACCCGCATAAAGCTCGATCTGTTTTCTGCTCTTGGGGAAGCCAAACGTCAGCTTGAAATAAGAGAGAGTAAGTTACGCATATAATGGGTCTACTTTTTATATATTCTGCTTACTCATAAGTATTTTGACTTAATTCTGTGGCCACACTGTGACCTTGGGGCTATCCCATCCTGTATCAGAAATGACTGTCAGGACTCTCTGCTGGGGTATAAGGCAGCTGGTGCATGGGGCTGACAACCTTGCCACCTTCATGTGCCATTTGCCTAGAAATTTTGGGATCCTCAACCTCCTGAAGCTGTTAGGGCCAGTTCAGGGCTGTAGTGGGTTAGCTTATAGTTATTTGCATGTTAGTGTTGCATGAACATCAGATTAACAAAAATTGTCAGATTATAACATGTTTATTATTCCTTATCCAGTTCTCTGCATAGGTAAATGGTAATAATTTCTTCACTGGTTGCAGTCTGGACAGTGAAGTATGTAAAGTTTGGAGAAAAAGGGCAATTACTATCAAAGCATTAATACTTATTATTAAAAGGCTATTATAGTATAATGTCTTCCAACGACATTGACAAATTGTTGTAGGCATTTAAACTAGGTTAAGATCAACGTGTGGTCAGTATTTCTTCTCCATTGATATTATATAGTTCTTATTGGGTTGAATTTTTTCAGTCTCTCCTGGTTGGTTGTGTGAAAATTCTGTAAGAAATAGTGTGGACATTTCTGCTGCTGTATGGCTGTCAGTTTTTGTAAAGAAATAGGGTCAGTGCACCCATCAGAAATCATCTATTTTTGGAGTTATATGTTCAGCACATCTGAAATAGTTACTCTTGTTCATCTTTTGATCCAACAGACACACAAGGTTTCCCTTGCAGTAAACAAATATTATATTCACTTGCTGCCATACACTGTAGGTGGGTGCATGTTCGAATGGATGAGGAGTCAAAGCTGCAATCTGTACTGAATGAATAAGCAGTCATTGTTCAAGCCTTCACTCTACACTTTACTACACACACTAAAAAAAACTAAATATGCTTGGTGTGTGTCTATGTATATGCATGTAAAATGACTTTTGTACCTTATTTATTCTGTGTTTCAAAGTTATGTTTTAATGTAGCCTGACACTACAAGAATAGAAAGCAGAACTCGTCAATGCAGTCTAGGTGCGGTTAAAATTTTTGTAAGGACTGTGTATACTGGTGATATACAGAAATGTATATTGGTCTTCATATGAAGTGTCCGTTATTTTAGGCTGCTTTTAACCAAGATTGAAATGGTTCACTTTTTTTCTCCACCTTCCTTTTTTCCTACCAATAGTTTGGTGGTTATGTGATTATGGACCATTGCAGTGATTGCAACAAGTGTTATGCAAGGATGAAAACATTCCTAACAACAGTGGACAGAGTCACTTTTGTCCACTTATTTCAGTTATAAACACCTGATCCTTGTTTATACATTGTTTTAATTGTCTGCCTCAGCATAAGCAGATACAAACAGGCTGCATCTACAAACCACTTCTATACCATTGATACAGTCACATTCCAGTCCACATTGGAGATTGAAATTACATGCTGTCAGGATTTGAAGTTGCTTAACCATTTGGCACTGAACATTATACTTATGTAGCATGCAATGTGATGCTCAGAGTGCTGAACATTTGTGTGTGTATCTTCTCTTGTGTAACCCCACATTTAAATTTCATTCTTCTGCAGATCACTGTGGGCATTTAATTCCATTGCCGTTTCGTTAAATGTTAACAGGGTTAGTGTGAAACCTGTCTTGATTTTTGAGGTGTATTGTAAGTCTTGCATTGAATTGTAGGAAGTGCTTGCATGATTAATGGATTAACTTTTTTCAAGTCAATACAAGGATACATGATGAAAACTAAACAGGAGACTACTTTCAAGAGTAAGCTCTGTACATTGGTTTCTTTGAAATTTTCAGGTGTAATCAGGGCACAAGAAAAGGAAATTGAAGAACTGAAGAGCAAGATAGCACAGGTGTTAGCAGTGATGCCTACAGACACATTTGGTCCTGGTCCGACAAACAGTAGTGGGATGTCAAAGCTGCGCCTTGCTGAGACACCAAGTCCCTGTCCTGGCTGTACTGTGTCGAATCTTGACCCAAATGCTACTGCTTATACCCCTAAGGGTAGTCTCATAGCATCCACAGAGGCCTGAATTGTCGCCAGGCAAGTGGAAACAACCGCAACACATTTGTTCAAGAGAGAGAGAGAGAGAGAGGAATAAAATGTAGTATTCTGTACAGCAACAAAATTGAATATGTTCAGCCCTTTCCCATGACATATTTTCTTCTGATTGTAGTAAAATCTGTTTCAGACTGTTTATATGCCTGCTGTTTTCCTGGTTTTAGAAAATTTGGCAAATTATCTCTTCTTTTGAATGGGGGTATGCATGTCAGAATATTTGTATTCTGTATTGCTGTTTGGTGGACTTTGTACAGTGTTAACAGTCTGCAACCCAAACATCAACGGAGCACTTGACTTATATTGCCTGTACTAGCGGGCTTCCGTACCACACATATTTTTTCAGTCTCGATACATGCCAAAGTGAAATCTGTTACACATATTTGACCATGTTGCCTTCCATTTTTTCAGTATCTGCAGTATACTTGTTAACTTTATTTATGCTTCGTGTGGTAGTGTCTGTGGATCAGTGTCTAACAGTAGGATAGTGATTGTTGAGTGAGTACTGTGTGAATGCTTCGAATATTTATTTCTTGTACCTTATTTACATAAACTGGTGAATTTATTTATGGCACAGGTTTTCCTTGGAAAATGAAAGGTATCAACTGATCCACATTACCTATCACAATGGAGGTGGAGTGTGACTTCTCATTTTTGAAGTGTTGAACATATCTTTGAATAAAGCTGCAGGCATGCTCTTAAGTAAAATTCTGGGTTCATCACTCACATTTACATGTCATTTTTCTGGTTGTGCCAAGTTGTTGCATTTAGTGCATAGTTCCATGTGTTCGGTTTCTTGGATGTGTTCTCACAGGATATGTGTATTAACTTGATCAAGCTATCCAAAAACTTCTCATGATCTTTGGCTGGAATTACTGGCTCTATAATTTGCCTCTAGACTTTAATGAAGTATATTAATTTGTTAACAGCTGGTTAGGTTCCAGTGCCTCATTTCTTATATCCCTCCCCTCCCTTCCCCTCCCCCCTTCTCTTGACTGAGCTTGATATAGCTCTGAAATGAGTGTGAGGAGCAGGGCATGGGCAGAAAACATTGATCTGTTCCATGATTTTGTAAGTTACTTATTTACACACCATACAGTTATAGAAGTAACAGAATTCATCCGAATGTCATATTTTTATGTGTTCATCCAGGCAAATTTTCTGTTCTTCGTGTTTCTGACTGAAGTCCTGTTTTTCAGAAATGGATGTTAGGGTGGCAGAATAGCTCAGTGGGTGGCTTTCTCTAATTTAACAGTTTTTAAAAATGGGTACATATTGTAACTATACATGTCACATCTAAAGCCACCTACTGATAAAAACTAAGTTTATAGTGCGAACAAAGGTTACTGAAAACTTTGAAATTTTATTGATTTATTTGAGTACATTGGACACAACCACATACACACGGTAAATGATTAGCCTACGTGAGGAAAAAGTAAATGAAATATAAATTGCATTTTTGATTCAGTTGTAATATTACAGACAAATTGTATGTAGAAATTGTGTTATTCTTATTGAACAACACAGTGCACAGTCTGTTGAAGTGTGCAGTCATTAAGTTGCCTGATCCATGCGTACAAAATGTTGTAGTCCCTTCGGTATTTATTATTGTTACTGTTCCTAGATTTGTAGTTTAGAACGCAGAAGAACTGCCATAACATTTTGTTTGATGGAGTCAAGTCAAGCGAAGTTTACAAGTCCCACTGTTCTGCCCAGACCTGCAACCTTCATAACATCATAGTAGCTGTAAGTAATGCCTGTCTTCTTTGCCTACTGCTGGCACTCCATTCAATAGGTGGTAGGATGGTATGCAGGACAGAATGTTTGATTCTCATTTTTGACCCAGTAGGGGCATTAGCTTCCCTCTTGAATTGCTTCCATGATGTTTTGTAAGTTAGCAGTGTCCTCTTTTAAGTCACTGTGATTTAAATACTCTTGGTTTATTGCCACTTCGATTGCAGTAAATCCAACTGAAGGCTGGTAACCTTATATAAGAGAATGTTTTTTAATTGTGTGATATATTGCCTGTAGAATTAGTATGTAAATATTTAACTGTAAGTATTAAAAATTATTTTTTCATTCTATATTTAAAAGAGCACAAAGGTACTGTAATCAACTTCAACATTTTGAGGGACTTTATGTATGTATGCATGTGTGTTTTTGTTACTGTAGAAGTATGCATTTAGGTGAGTGACCAGGTAAGTTCCCTGGCACTGCCCAACTTTAAAGTACTTAATTAAACATTGGTTTTTTTGGTTTATCAATGATGATAAATTAATTTAAAGTACCTTGATCCATTACTGTTGCTTACAATGAAATCAGTTTCATGGCACAAATTCATCTTATGGATGCAGCAGTTTTAGGAAACAATTCAGTATTTTATATACTTTGATAACACGCACGCCGCTTTCCAGAAGCGTAGAGAGTATGATTTTGATTTAATAATCTGACTTGTTAAGCAGTTTAATTTTATTTGAAATGTTTTTGTAGAAGAGTGTTGAAGTATTTCACTTCATTTCTATGACTAGCAAATCCTGTCATTTGAAGTTTTCTTCCACTAGATGCTGAAATTGGTATTGCAAATGATGTCCTTTCACTGAGCAACACCATAGTTTAGCTCATTGCTTTTGTGTACTGATTTGGTTTGCATTCAGTGCATGTGCTAGAATATATTGCCATGTATGTCAAAGCTTAACACATAAGTGTAAAGAGTCTTGTTCTTTCTATTAGAGTTCTGTCTGAAGTTGCTGTTGTGATTGCAGGTGAACCTTGGATCTCAAAATCAAAGCACAATATTTATGTTTGTGACAGAAACTATTCTTTTTTCAATGTTTCCTAGTCTCTACTGGGTCAATTTTGAATAGTGTTGCATTTCATTTTTGAATCAGAGTGGTTGGTCACACTGCACATGTCTTAGTTTCCTATTTGTATGTGCTTGATGTTTTGTCAAATGCTGTGCATACTTAAAACACTAGAAACAATAAAGTTAATATTAACCTTTTTTAAAAATATGATATTAATTTATTTACTTGATCAACAGGAGGGAGACGTTGTTTTATAAATATTCACGTACTGTTTTGAATACAACTGTGAAGTGTGTTTTATTGTAGTGACTACTTTTACATGATACAAGCACGGGCATGATGAAAATGTTATAGACCAGAATGAAGTGCTTATTTTACACTTTCTGGCTGTACACTTACAAGCCTAGCCACATGGTAACCATGTAAGAGAATCTGGAGACAGGTGTTTTTAATAGCAAGTACCACTTTCTTATATGGAATTGTATTTTTCACATGAGAAAGTGGTAACAGAAGAGCTTTTTGTCACGTGGACTGGGTGTTTTCATAAGAAGCAGGCTAAATGACATGAACACACTGTTGATGACAGTTGTGTCAACCAGCAAAAAATAATGAAAAGACTTCGTCATGAAAGATTTGTTAACATTTTGATTAGTCACATAATGACACAACAGTATAGCTGGGAGTCATTTGATTTGAAAAGTACAGACTTGTTATTTCATAATAGACTTAATTACAGTTGGCAGCATTGGGTAATATTTTATTCATCATAGAAGTGGTAATTCTTTGATAATTTATATTTCAGAAAATAAGCTTGTCAGTATGCCTTAAAATTTCTCAGTTTGAGAAAAGTAGCATTGGACTTAGGGAAATTATGCGTGAAATGTCTGTGAAAGCTTTACACATTTTAATTTTATCAGTTGCAGTTTTATGTACAAAATACCATATTTCCCAGACCACAAGACACCCCCCCC